>Ga0209305_1000139_pt1 | contig 52805 bp, 49 predicted proteins | sample COGITO_mtgs_1103_FD_184792 | JGI IMG/M metagenome (GOLD analysis project Ga0209305, IMG submission 184792) | Pelagic marine microbial communities from North Sea - COGITO_mtgs_110321 (SPAdes) (version 2) | ecosystem: Environmental > Aquatic > Marine > Epipelagic ...
CACGATCGAGAATGATGAGTTTATTCATGATATTTTTACTTGTATTAAAAGTTGAAATTTTTAATTAAAAATAAAACTAAATAAATTTAACGAATAAAGTTTTATCAATAAAAAATATTTTTTATAAAAAAGCCCCCAGTAGCTATTACTATTGGAGGCTTTTCGATATTTGATGCGACAAATTTAATATTTAAAATTCATTAAAAATTAAATAATCAAAGCTAAAATTAATTTTGCTGTAGCAAAGAAATATCGGCAATCGCAATAAACAAACCTTGTAGCTGTTTCAATAACGCTAAGCGGTTATTTTTAACAGCTTCATCGTCTGCCATGACCATTACCCCATCAAAGAATGCGTCAACAGCGGCACGTAAGTCTGCAAGTGCTGCTAGAGCTTCTTTATATTGGGCTTTGGCAAGTAGAGGTTGAACTTCAGTTTGCTTCGCAGCAACTTGTTGTGCCAATACTTTTTCAGCATCTTCACTTAACAACGTTGTATTGATGTCAGCTGAAACTGAATCGCCACCATTTTTCGCAAGAATATTCGATACACGTTTATTCGCTGCGGCTAATGCTTGTGCTTCATTCATGCTAGAAAAAGCGTTAACGGCTTGTACGCGATTATTAATATCTAATGCGTTGGTCACGCCTATTGCACGCACTGACTGGAATACTTCAGTCGCGATACCTTGATCTTTATACCAAGCGCTGAAACGGTCTAGCATGTATTCTGTTAGTGTTGCTTTGGTTTCAGCCTTAGGTGTTGTTTCCCAGACTGATTCAATGCCCCAGTCGATTAACTGACCTAGGTCGATGTTGATGCTTTTTTCTACCAAGATACGCAGTACGCCTAAAGAAGCGCGACGTAACGCAAACGGATCTTTTGACCCCGTAGGAATTTGGCCAAGACCAAATAAACCCACTAAGCTATCGATGCGATCCGCAAGCGCTACACAGATACCTGCTTGAGTTGTTGGTAAATCATCACCCGCGAATGCAGGCATGTATTGTTCTTGCATTGCAGCACACACGTCAGCATGTTCGCCATCGCCTTGTGCGTAATACGTTCCTGCAATACCTTGAAGGTCACTGAATTCATAAACCATGTTGGTTAATAAATCGGTCTTACACAGTTTCGCAGCGCGTTGTGCAAGTTGAGTATCAGCACCGATTGCAGTAGCAATTTTCTCGGCTAATATTTCAATGCGATCTGTCTTAGCTTTTAACGTACCCAGCTTATTAACCCAAACTACAGTATCGAGTTTTTCGTAACGGCTTTCTAAAGTATTTTTACGATCGGTATCCCAGAAAAAAGCGGCATCGGCTAAGCGTGGACGAATAACTTTTTCGTTACCTTCAATGACTTGTATTGGATCTTTCGATTCAATGTTCGTAAGCGTGATAAAAATAGGTTTCAGTTTTCCGTTCGCATCTTCTACGTGGAAATACTTTTGGTGCTCTTTCATTGAAGAAATTAGCGCTTCACTCGGAACGCGTAAAAAGTCTTCGTCGAAGTTACCGGCTAGCGCAGTTGGCCATTCGTTTAAGCCGGTTACCTCGTCTAATAAATCTTCATCGATAACAGCGATGCCACCTACCTCTTCGCCTTTTGCTTTTACTTGCTGGCGAATTAATTCTTTGCGTTCGTTGTAATCAACAATCACATAGGCATCACGCAAGGCTTGCTGGTAATCAGCCGGTGCAGAAATAGTAATTTCTTTATTGGCGTGGAATCTATGGCCGCGAGAAGTATTACTGGCTGATAAGCCAAGCACTTCGCCTTTAATAATTTCGTTACCAAACAACATGATTAACCACTGCACTGGGCGAACGAATTCGATGCGGCTAGAACCCCAACGCATACGCTTAGCAATGGGTAATTTTTCTAATGACGATTGAATAATACCCGCAAGTAATTCAGCGGTTGTCTTACCGTCAATACGACGAGAGATTTTTAACTTACCGTTTTCTTCGCTTAAGTCTTCAACACTTGCACCGGATTTTTTAGCAAAACCTAGCGCCGCTTTGGTTGGATTGCCGTCGGCATCAAAAGCTATGTTAGCGGGAGGACCAAAGATAACTTCGTCACGGTCGGCTTGTTTTTCGGCTAAATTCTTAACCACAACTGCAAGACGACGTGGTGCTGCGTAAGAAACAACTTCAATACCTTCACTGAGGCCAGCTTCTTTTAAACCTGCTTCAATGCCTTGAGTGAAAGCATCGGATAATTTTTTAAGTTGTGTTGGTGGTAGCTCTTCTGTACCTAGCTCAACAAGAAAATCACGAGTATTAGAATGAGTGCTCATTATTTTTTCTCTCCTGCTTTTGCATGTTTAGCAGAATCTTTTGCTGCTTGCTTTGCGGCCGCTTTTTCTAATTTTAGGGCTTCTGCTTTTTCAGAGGCAGCTGCCAGCGCTAGAACTTCTTTACGAAGATCATCCGGCGCTAATGGGAATTCAAGAATACGACGAGATTGGAAATACGCCTCTGCAACGCTACGCGCTAATGTACGAACACGTAAGATATAACCTTGGCGTTCAGTAACAGAAATCGCGTGACGAGCGTCCAACATATTAAATGCATGAGACGCCTTCAATACTTTTTCATAAGCGGGTAAAGCAAGACCTGCTTCGATCAAACGCGCACAATCTTTTTCATGCTGGTCAAACGCAGAGAATAAGAAATCAACATCCGCATGTTCAAAATTGTAGGCTGACATTTCAACTTCGTTCTGGTGGAAAACATCACCATAAGTGACGGCTTTACCATCGGGGCCATAGGTCCAAACTAAGTCATAAATAGAATCAACGTTTTGCAGGTACATGGCAATACGTTCAAGACCAATGGTGATCTCGCCAGTCACTGGGTAGCATTCTAAGCCACCCACTTGCTGGAAGTAGGTGAACTGAGTCACTTCCATACCGTTTAACCAGACTTCCCAACCAAGGCCCCAGGCGCCAAGAGTAGGAGATTCCCAGTTATCTTCTACAAAACGAATATCGTGAACCAAGGTATCAATGCCAATAACTTTTAGACACTCTAAGTATTTCTCTTGAATGTCTAGCGGCGAAGGCTTCATCACTACTTGAAATTGGTAGTAGTGTTGTAAACGGTTTGGGTTTTCACCATAGCGACCATCGGTAGGGCGACGACATGGCTGAACATAAGCGGCGTTCCATGATTCTGGACCGATTGCACGCAAGAAAGTTGAGGTGTGGAACGTGCCCGCTCCAACTTCTAGATCAATAGGCTGGCTAATAATACAGCCTTGTTCGGACCAAAATTCTTGCAAGGCAGCGATGAGGCCTTGAAAGGTTTTAATATCATGGCGGCTTTGTTCAGATGCTATTTCAGACACGATGCGACCTTCTATGCTAAAAACGTTAAATATGGAGATACGAAAGGCTGGGATTATAGCAGTGCTGAGCGCCGCAGGCACTAGGTATTATATGCCTCTTGAGCAGCTAATAATTTAGGTATTCAGGCTTTTAGGGGAGAAAAAGAGTCGCAATCGCACCGTCTTTGGCGTTAACAATAGTCAGGGCACCTCGTTGAGCAGCACCTTGATGAGCTTGACAGATCATTTCAACAAAAGAGAGGCCTAAACCAGTGCCTTCCGCTTTAGTTGTATCGGCTAGGCCGTCTAGAATATCTTGACTAAAACCAGGGCCATCGTCGTGTATTGTTATGCTAAGGCTATGGCTGTTATGTTCTTCACATGAGAGTTCGACTTGTTTCGCACCTGCTTGAGCACTGTTGGTAATGAGGGTGACTAGGGCTAGTTGAATGAGTTGCTCGTTATAGAAACCTTGGGCATCGTGGTTAATGTTATTTTTGATGCTCAAGTTTGGAAACTGTAAATTACAAGATTCGATGGCATTGCTGGCGGTATCTTTCGGCCACGCATCGCCCATGTCAAACTTATCCTTATTCTCTAAGCGGAAAACACTCACGAGTCTTAATGTATCGTCTTTTATTTTATTTGTCTGTTTCAACATGGGGGTCAGTTTAAGTTGATACTCTGTGGGTAATTCATTGATTAAAGTATCTTGCTGAGCAGAGAGAGATTGCAGTTGATTCTTGAGATCGTGTACATAGGCTGCTACTAGGAATTCAAATTTTGATTCTTGTTTCATTTTGCAGCCGCTCGACATAAACGATCGTAAGTTTTTCTGAGTCTAGAATAACGGGCAAAGCGCTCATCATCTTTAGCGATTTCACCAATGCGAATTAATAGTGAACGAACATTTTTTAGAATTTTTTTATCTGGACTATCGCGTTCCATAAGAGATATTTTGGCTTGAATAGAGTTTAATAAAACACTGATACCTGCTTGTTCGTAATGAGTTGCTTGGTCAAAAGCAATAATGGCTTCTTCTAGTTCCCCCTTTTCATAATGGCTGACTCCTTGATCATTAAGACTGGTACTGTGGCGTTTTAGTGCTTCGCCATTTAAATCGTTATCAAGTCGGTTGAGCATTATTATTTGTTTATCAGAAAGCTCAGCACTTTTTAATTCATCAATCATTTTTTGTGCTTTGACCGATTGATCAGTTTCGATGAAGGTTTCGGTCATTTGTAATTTATAGTCTATTTTAGGACACTCAAGCTTAGCCAGCATGTCTTCAGCATCATTAGCGCTACGCTTAGCTTCGTCGAGATTCTCCATCTTTAGATGTGTTTTACTTTCAACAATAGACGCTTCGAACAGAGAGTCTTTGTCATCAGAAAAATCTTGCTTCAATTCAGTTAAGGCTCGAAATGCTTCGTTCGCTTTATTTTGCGTTTGTCTTTCTTTGGGATTTATAAGTAATGCTTGAGCAGAGCGAACAAACTGTAAATAGTTTTTTGCTGATTTATGACAAGAGAAACGTCCCAAACGGACTGAATATTTGAATGCAGGCTCAGCCGTAACCATGTCGCCATTTTCATAGGCAATGCGGCCTAATTCCATTTGCCTTAAGACGGCTTTAGGTGAGATTACAATGGCTTTTTCGAGTGCAGCTTGGGCCTCTAAGGGCTTATCTAGCGTTAACAAAATTTTTGCAATCCAGTCGTAACATTGCACATAAAGTGGATGATCAACTAGAGCACGATTTAATAAAGCTAACGCACTGTTAGGGTCGCCTAATTTGAAAATACAAATGGCTTGGCCCAATTTAGCCCAAGAGACCGATCGTTCATTTAAAAGCTGTGAATAAATTTTGAGCGCCTGTTGAAATCGTTTTTGGCGCATTAATAGCTGACCCAGAATACGAGAAGCAGGCAGTCGAAGGCGCGGATTGCTATCAAGTACTTCTAAGCAGTACTTGATGGCCAAATCATATTTTTGTAGGTCAATGGCCTTATTAACTTTACGCAATTCCTCTTTAATCGTAATAATGCGAATAAGGCGTTCTTTTAGCATATTCAGAGTATAGGGTTTAGTTATATAACCATCAGGGTCGTATTCTAATGCTCCCATCACCATGTCGATGGCATTTTCACCGGTAATAACAATGAATAATGAGGTTGCGCGCAGGCGCTGTGTAAAGCGAGCTTCTTCTAAAATTTGCTGACCATCTTTGGTGCGGCCGAGATTATAATCGGATAGAACGATGTCGTATTCATGCTCATGAATCAGACTCATTGCTTCGATGCCATCGGTGGCAACATCAATATTGTCACCGCCTAAAATAGTGGCCATCTTTTTTAATGAGCTACGAGCTTCAACGAGGTCGTCGACAATTAAAATCCGTCGGCCTGCTAACGCTTTTTCCAAATTAATCATAAGAGTGAATAATGCATCCTTTGCGAGCCAATAGCTTATTGAGTAAAACCCTCCAACTCAGAAAGCTGTGTATTAATAAACCATGTATTAATAAAGCGATGTATTGAATTGAAGCTAAGTATGTAAAAACATAAATAAAGCCAGTAGATTAAGTCTAGCAAAGCTTTGTAACTTCGCTTGAGCAAATCTAAGGGCTGTATCTAAGGGCTATCTAAGGATGGAATAGCAGCAGGAGTGAGTTAGGCTTTGATGATTTTAATTACGCCAGAAAGCTGGGCTCATCAATACCAGAAAGGTAAAAATTTCTAAGCGACCAAGCAGCATAGTAATCGACAATATCCATTTGGCGACATCACTGATATTACCGTAATGAGCAGCAACTTCACCAAGGCCTGGGCCGAGGTTATTGAGGCAAGCGCCAACGGCAGAGAATGCGGTGACGTGATCTAAGCCAGTTGCAAGCAGAGCGACCATCATGACCATGTAGGTAAGAATATAGACCGAGAAAAATCCCCACACCGATTCAAGCACGCGATCGTTTACAGTGCGTTTATTAATTTTGACCGGAATAATGGCATTAGGATGAATCAAGCGACGAATTTCACGAATACCTTGCTTATAAATCAGCAATACTCGAATTACCTTCATGCCGCCGCCCGTTGAACCCGCACAACCGCCGATAAAAGCCATCATAAATAATAATACGGGTAAAAATACCGGCCACTCAGCAAAACCTACCGTACTAAATCCTGTTGTTGTTGCGATGGAAACGAGTTGGAATAAACCATTACGCACAGAATTTGAGAGTGTATAAGTATCGGTTAGCCAGAGCGCTGAAACGGTCAGTGCCGCGCCACCTAACATAATTGAGAAGATGAATTTGAATTCAGAATCTAAAAAGTAGTGCACGATGGATTTGTTTTTCCAAGCATAAAAGTGCAGACCAAAATTCAATACTGATATCAGCATAAAAATCATCGCTATGGCTTCAATCGTTGGGCTATTAAAATACCCAAGTGAAGCATCGTGAGTCGAAAACCCACCAATAGCCACGGTAGAAAAACTGTGACCTATCGCGTCGAATAGCGTCATCCCAGCAAACCAATAAGCAGCGGCGCAAGCAATGGTGAGTGATAAATAAATATACCAAAGAGCTTTGGCAGTTTCGGTAATACGAGGGGTAAGTTTTGAGTCTTTAACGGGGCCGGGAGTTTCTGCGCGAAATAACTGCATACCACCAATACCCAGCATAGGGAGTACGGCAACGGCTAAGACAATAATCCCCATGCCTCCCAGCCATTGCAGTTGTTGTCGATACCAAAGGATGGATTTAGGCAATTCATCTAAGCCCGTAATCACCGTTGCTCCCGTCGTCGTCCAACCTGATAATGACTCAAAAAAGGCATCGGTATAGGATAAATTTGCTTGTTCTGCCAAGTACAAAGGAACGCTACCCGAGAATGCGAGTACGAGCCAAAACAGCACGGTAATAATAAAGCCATCTCGAGTTTTTAATTCTTGTCTATGGTTGTGGACCGGTAGCCAGACCAAAAAACCAATCCCAAAAGTAATTAATAGGGCGTACAAGAAAGCACTTAAAGTGCCATCTTGATAAACCCAAGAAACGATCATGGGAGGCACTAAGGTGAAGCTGAAGATCATCATCAGCAGGCCCAATACTCGAGCAATAACAGAAAAATTCATGCTTAGAAGAACCCTAATCCGACTTGGAACAATCTTTCGACTTCTGGAATTCGGCGCTTATCAACTACGAAAAGAATAATATGGTCATCTGATTCCACCATAACATTCTCATGAGCGATGATAACTTGGTCGCCGCGCACGATTGCACCGATGGTTGTACCTTTAGGCAAATCAATATCGGCAATGGTACGGCCCACTACTTTTGAGGTTAGCTTGTCACCATGTGCAATGGCTTCAATGGCTTCTGCAGCACCACGACGTAGTGAGTGAACGTTCACTACATCACCTCGGCGTACGTGGGTTAATAAACTGCCAATAGTAGTTTGCTGTGGCGAAATGGCCACATCAATAACGCCGCCTTGAACCAAATCAACATAAGCCGCTTTATTAATCAGGGTCATTACTTTGCGTGCTCCTAAACGTTTAGCAAGCATTGATGACATGATGTTGGATTCGTCGTCGTTGGTAACGGCACAGAATACGTCGATATTTTCGATGTTTTCTTCTTCTAACAAGGCTTGGTCAGTGGCACTGCCCATCAGAACAACGGTTTTGGATAAATTTTCGCTCAAAAATTGAGCACGTTTTTCACCGTGTTCAATCAGCTTAATGCGGTATTTGTTCTCTAACGCTTTCGCTAAGCGATAACCAATATTACCGCCACCGGCAATTAGAATACGCTTGTATGAATTTTCTTCTCGGCGTAGTTCATTCATGACCTTTTTGATGTGATTTTTGGCGGCGATAAAGAAAACCTCATCATCGACTTCAATCACGGTATCCGCGGTCGGCAAAATAGCTTGGCCTCGACGATAAATAGCCGCTACCTTGGTATCGGCCGTCGGCATGTGTTCTCTTAATTTTCTAAGCTGCTGCCCTACTAATAAACCACCGTGATAAGCACGTACGGCGACCAGCTGTACTTTTTCATCGGCAAAATCCAATACTTGTAACGTGCCGGGGTATTCTAATAAGCGTTTGATGTAGTTGGTGACGACTTGTTCAGGTGAGATCAAAACATCGATAGGAAAAGCGTCGGATTTAAATAATTCTTTTTGCTTTAAATAAGCATTCGAGCGGATACGGCTAATTTTTGTAGGCGTTCGGAATAAGGTATAAGCCACCTGACAGGCCACCATATTGGTTTCGTCAGAGTTGGTGACCGCAATCAGCATATCAGCATCGTCAGCGCCTGCCTGGCGTAAAACTTGAGGGTATGACCCCGTACCGACGACGGTTTTAATGTCGATTAAATCCTGCAATTCACGTAACCGTTGGGCATCCGTATCGATAACGGTAATGTCGTTTTGTTCGTTGGCGAGGTTTTCAGCCAAGGTGCCGCCAACTTGGCCTGCACCTAAAATTATTATTTTCATAATGCACATTCCTGTACATTACCCAGACGGGTAGCCTTTGGCTGTGCAAATATGCTGTCCTGCATATTAGTCAAACAGCTAAATTGCGCATTAAGCATCTTAATTTTCCTTAGCCTTCTTTTCTAGTACCGCGTAATAGAAGCCATCATGACCCTGCTCGGTGCCTGTGTCCAACTCCTTTGTGAGTTGTGGGAATAACTGTCGGCCTTGGCCACTCTCAACGCCCCAGCTTCTATCTTGAAGGCTATAAACCAGTACGTCTTGATATGCATCATTCTGTGCCTGAATAAAGGTATCGATCACCGTCGCATTCTCCATCGGCATAATGGAACAGGTGGCATACACTAAACGACCGCCAGGTTTTAACGTAGACCAAAGCGACTTTAATAAGCCTAGTTGCACATCAGCGAGTTGCTCGATATCTTCTTTACGGCGCAATAGTTTGATATCTGGATGACGACGAATAACCCCAATGGCGGCGCAAGGGGCATCTAACAAGATACGGTCGAATAATTTTCCATCCCACCAAGTGTCTAAATCGTTCGCATCGCATGCAATGGTTTTAGCTTCTAGGTTTAAGCGCTCTAGGTTCTCATTCACGCGAACCAAACGCTTTTCTTCTAGGTCGATGGCCGTCACATTTAGATCGGTAGCGCTTTCGAGAATGTGGCACGTTTTACCACCCGGCGCGGCGCAAGCATCAAGAACAGTTTCCCCCGCTTGTGGATCTAATAATTCAGCGGCTAATTGCGCGGCTTCATCTTGAACGCTGCACCAACCGTCTTCGAAGCCTGGTAGTTCAAAAACATTCATCGCATGATCAAGATAAATACTGTGTTTAGCATGCTTGCCCGCATTAGCAGGAATGCCTGCTTGCTCTAACAAGGCTAAGTATTCTTCGCGGCTATGATGAAGCTGGTTCACCCGAATGCAAAATGGAGGATGCTGGTTGTTAGCTTCCATAATGTCTAAATAATTGTCAGGCCATGCTTTTCTCAACGCTTTTACTAACCATTTAGGGTGGCTATATAATGTGACCGGATTATCCCCAAGGGATTTATTCAGCTCGACATGTTCACGTTCATAACGACGTAAACAGGCATTAATCACGCCTTTGCAGTAAGGTTTATCTAAGCTGATAGCGGCTTCAACGGTTTCATAAATCGCCGCATGAGCCGCTTTTTTCTGAACATCTAATTGATACAAGCCAATAATCAATAACTGATGTAAATCTTCATCATGATCTTGAAAAGGTTTTTCGAGCAGCATTTTAGCGAGGGCATTTAAACGGAAATACCAGCGACAGCTGCCGTAGCAAAGCTCACGGAGAAAAGGAATATCGTCAAACTCGATTTTCTCTTCTGCTGCGGGCAAGCATTGAGCTAGCGACTGTCCATACTGAACTTGAGTTAATACGCGCGCGGCAGTCGCTCGAATATTCTTTGCTGAAGAGGTTGAAGATGGGGACTGTATTGATCTGGACATAGAGTTAATTAGGCCTGGCTAGCAAACATGTGCTGTGGCTGAAACAAATTGGGCTGACCGTTGAGGAAATCGCGGATCGTCATGGCTTTCTTGCCGATAAGCTGAATGTTTAATAAACGGATTAAACCTGCTCCGGTTGCAACATCAAGGCCTTCGCTACTGACTTGAACAATAGTGCCGGGCAATAATGTTGTCTGTTCTTCTAGGGTAATCGCTTGCCACACTTTAATGCGTTGATCACCTAATAAAGTGTACGCACAGGGGAATGGATTAAAGGCACGAATGCTTAGCTCGATGTCCTTCGCTGGCAAAGACCAATTAATTAGGGCTTCTTCTTTACTCAGTTTATGAGCGTAGTTTGCGAGATTGTTGTCTTGCTTCTCAGCAATGGCTTCGCCCGCTTGCAGCAAAGTAAGGGTTTGCAATAACGCCGTTGGGCCTTTTTCGAGCAAGCGGTCGTGCAAACTTCCACCCGTTTCATCGGCATTAATATCAATGAAGGTTTTACTCAGCATGTCGCCTGTATCTAAACCGACGTCCATTTGCATAATGGTTATGCCAGTCTCAATATCACCCGCTTGAATCGCACGCTGAATCGGCGCCGCTCCGCGCCAGCGAGGTAAAATAGACGCATGCACATTTAAACAACCCATCTTTGGTGCTTCGAGCACGGCCAAAGGCAATAATAAACCGTATGCCACCACGATCATTATGTCGGCGTTAAGCGCTTCGAGCTCTGCAATGGACTCTTCTTGCTTAAAGTTCAGCGGCTGATAAACAGGAATGTCATGCTCTAACGCCAGTTGCTTTACTGGGCTAGGTTGCAGTTTCTTACCTCGGCCTGCCGGGCGATCGGGCTGACTATAAACAGCCACCACATTATGACGGCTGTCGATTAGGGCTTGTAAATGTCCAGCCGAAAATTCCGGCGTACCGGCAAAAACAATATTCAAAGCGTCCATAATTTCTCTTTTAACAACGACAATGCTTCAACAGCGGCAAGGCTTCAACAACAAAAATGTCTAACGACGATTCTGGCGCGCTTCTAACTTGTGTTGCTTTTCAAGCTTAGATTTAATGCGGTTACGCTTTAGTGGCGATAAATAATCCACCATCAGCTTACCTTCTAGATGATCTAATTCGTGCTGAATGCAGACAGCCAATAGACCACGCGCTTCCAATTCGAACGGTTCACCATTGCGATCTAGCGCTTTTACAATACAGTGCTCGATGCGGGTTACTTCTTCATAGAAGCCAGGAACCGATAAGCAGCCTTCTTGCATGCTTTCTAATTCACCGTCTAGAACGGTGACTTCTGGATTGATAAATACCAGAGGTTCGCTCTTATCTTCCGATAAATCCATCGTCACGATACGCTGATGAACGTCCACTTGACTAGCCGCAAGGCCAATTCCGGGAGCTTCGTACATCGTATCGAACATGTCGTCGATTATTTTACGAATTTTATCCGTGACTTCTGTAACGGGTTTTGCAATGGTACGCAGACGCTTATCTGGGTACTCTAATATCTCTAATATGGCCATAGATGTGATGCGCTTATAGAACTAATGGGGCTTAACTTGCTAAGATGTACTATATAGAGCTACTTTTAACTAAATAGCGTCTTCAATAATAACAAGGCAAAACAAGACTGTTGGCTGATATGCCAATGATAAAGGGATTATAGGATGAGCAAAACAGTTCGTTACCTAATTACTGCTATTTTTCTAGTAGTAAGCACAATTAGTCACGCTTTAACGCTAAAACCAGACGCTCCAGAGCGATATACGGTTAAAAAGGGCGATACGTTATGGGGAATTGCTGAACGTTATACTGAGGATGCTTGGCAGTGGCCAAATATCTGGTATCAAAATGACCAAATAAAGAACCCGCATTTGATTTTCCCTGGCGATATTATCGGTTTGATGATGATCGATGGCGAAATGAAAGTTTCTGTGGTTGAGCGAGGCGAGGAAAGTCGCACGGTAAAAATGACGCCAACGGCTCGTATTGAACCGATTGAGTCAGCGATTCCGACGATTCCAATGGATGCGATTATGCCATTCATTACTCGTAACCGCATTGTAGAGGCGGGTGAGCTTGAAGCTGCACCTTATATTCTTGCTGCTGGTGGTGGTCGTATTATGAACGGCGCAGGCGGTGTGGCATATGGCCGAGGTGATTTTAGTGATGGCATTGCAAACGCTTATGGTATTTTCCGTGCAAGTATCGCTTATAAAGACCCTATTACTGAAGAAGTGCTGGGGCTAGAAGCTCAGGAAATAGGTTTGGCCAATGTTATTAGTAACGAAAAAGACATTGTTAAGCTTGATCTGGTTAAGACCAGCCAACAAGTAATGGAAGGTGACAGACTGCTGACCACTGAAAACCGTCAAATAGTTGCGCGCTTTCAACCAAAAGCGCCTGATGATTACATTGACGGTTTCATTATCTCGGTACCAGGTGGTGTTACGCAAATTGGTCAGTACAGCATGATTGTGATCAATAAAGGTAAGCGCGACGGTATTAGCGAAGGCGCTGTCTTGGACATTATGAAGCGTGGAGAAGTTGTTCGCGATCGTACTAAGGAAGAGAAAGTTCGTCTGCCAGCAGAAAAAGCCGGCCAGTTGATGGTATTCCGTGCTTACGAAAAGTTATCGTATGCCTTGGTTACGAAAGCAACGCGTTCATTGAACGTAGGTGATCAGGTTCGTAGCCCTTTTTAGGGCTCCGTCTTTGCAGACACCGATCTTAAAGAACAAAACAAAAAGGACATTGCATGCTCAAGGATGAGTTGCTCTTCGCTTGGTGGACTTTATCAAGCATTCAAGGCATTGGCAGTATTGCGCTGAATAAAATCAGAGAGCAGCTGCCACATTGCTCAGCGCTCGCTGAGTGTTCTGCTCAAGATTTAATTTCCATGGGGCTAAAGTCCGAACTTGCGCTTGCTTGGCAGCAGTCTAAAACATCTGATGACAATCTAAACCCCTTCGTCTTTGCCGGTTGGCAAAAAATCCAAACCTGGTGTCAGCAACCAAATTGCGGTGTATTACTGCCTGATGATAAATATTATCCAGAAGCCTTAGCGGCATTGCGCGATGCGCCTATTTTCTTATTTTATCGTGGTAATCCTCAATTATTAAATGAATCCAGCATTGCGATTGTTGGCAGTCGTAACCCGACTCACTATGGGCGTGAGCAAGCGTTTACTATCGCCCAGCAGCTTGTGATGTCTGACTGGCATGTGATCAGTGGTTTGGCCATTGGCATTGATGGTGAGGCTCATAAGGGCGCGCTGAATGATTCAACGGGCATCGGTCGCGGTAAAACTATTGCGGTTTTAGGCTCGGGCTTAGAAGAAATTTATCCTAAGCGGCATCAAGACTTAGCGGATCACATTGTGATGGCTGGCGGTGTTTTATTATCGGAGCACTTGCCGGATATTAAAGCGCTTGCTCAACATTTTCCGCGTCGTAATCGCATTGTTAGTGGTATGAGTTTAGGAACCTTGGTGATTGAAGCAGCTTATAAAAGTGGTTCTTTAATTACTGCTCGTTTGGCCGCAGAGCAAGGCCGAGAAGTTTTTGCATTACCGGGTGCCGTGACCAATCCTCTTAGCCGTGGTTGCCATCAGTTGATTAAGGAAGGCGCTAATTTAATTGAGAATGCGACAGATATTATTAATCTTATTAATTCTGACTTAGCAATTGAAACCCGAGCGGCGGAGGTTGAAAGTGAAGCAGAAAACCAACACGATCTCTTTGGTGGATCCACAGGCCAGAAAGCAGCTGGGTCGGTCGCTCGTCAGGTAGAAATAGCTCAGTCGCCAGTTCTTAGGCTAGAGGTTCCTAAATTAGAGGGACTAGCAAAAATCATCTATCAAGCACTGGATGTGGTCCCTACTTCGATTGATGCCTTGGTAAATCGAACCGGATTAAGCGTGGCTGAAATTGCTCAGCAACTCATTCTTATGGAACTCAAGGGGCATGTTGCTCAAACTCCCGGCGGATATGTTCGGGTGTAAGCTTATGCAAGCTTGCTGTGCGTATGATTATTCATCCTCTATAATCTGCTAAAACCTTATTTAGCAAAAACGAGTTTATTGTGTCCGATTCCTCTGAAAATTTTCATCTACAGCAAGCGATTATCAGCTTAAAAGCGGGCGGCGTTATTGCCTACCCTACTGAAGGCGTTTGGGGTTTAGGATGTTTATGGACAGATGAAGCAGCGATTAATGAGATTCTGCGCCTTAAACAGCGGCCGCTAGAAAAAGGCATGATTGTTTTGTGCTCGAAGCTATCGGATATAGAACGCTTTTTATTGCCGTTAGCAGAAAAAGATATCGCTCAAATCGAGCAAGATTTCCCTCACCCAGTCACTTGGATTTTGCCGTGTAAGTTAACCGTGCCAGAATCCGTTCGTGGTCAACATAGCAGTATTGCCGTGCGCTTCAGTCGCCATCGGCAAGTACAAAATTTATGTGCGAAAGTCGGCCCAATTATTTCAACTTCAGCCAACCCTACAGGTTTGGCCGCGGCGATGTCTATTCTCGATGTGCGTCATTACTTCCACGATCAGCTTAGTTATATATTGCCCGGAGAGCTGGGTGGTTATTCCAAACCTTCAGAAATTCGTACTCTTGATGGTCAAAGGGTAAGATAGACACTGATATTAGATTAGTTAAAAGAGCCAACAGACATGAGCCAAGACACGGCTAAAACCGAAAAAGTTACTCATACAGAAATTGAAGCGGTCAAAAGCTTCTTGCTTGATTTACAAGATCGTATTTGTGCAGCATTAGAAGAGCAGGATGGCGGTGGTAAATTTCTAGAAGAATCTTGGTTACGCGAAGAAGGCGGCGGCGGTCGTAGTCGTGTTTTAGAACAAGGAGTGGTGATTGAGAAAGGCGGTGTTAATTTTTCTCATGTGATGGGCGCGCAATTACCTGCTTCAGCAACCGCCGCACGTCCTGAGTTGGCCGGCCGCAGTTTTCAAGCGATGGGGGTTTCGTTAGTCATTCACCCACGTAATCCTTATGTTCCCACTTCTCACGCTAACGTGCGTATGTTTGTTGCAGAAAAAGAAGGTGAAGAGCCCGTCTGGTGGTTTGGTGGTGGTTTTGATTTAACCCCTTTTTATGCTTTTGAAGACGATGTGATTTTTTGGCATCAGACCGCAAAGAACGCTTGTGAGCCATTTGGCGCAGACGTGTATCCTAAGTACAAAAAGTGGTGTGATGAATATTTCTATTTGAAGCATCGTGATGAAAATCGTGGTGTGGGTGGTCTATTCTTTGATGACTTGAATAGCTGGCATGGCGAAATAGACTTCGACCAGTCTTTTGATTTTATGCAAGCCATTGCCAATTCTTATATTGATGCCTACTGCCCTATTATGGCCAAGCGCAAAGAGACTGAGTTTGGTGAGCGTGAGCGCAAGTTCCAGTGCTATCGTCGTGGTCGTTACGTTGAATTTAACCTAGTGTATGACCGTGGCACTATTTTTGGGTTGCAGTCGAATGGACGCACCGAATCAATATTGATGTCACTACCGCCAGTAACGCATTGGGATTATAACTGGAGCCCTGAAGAAGGTTCTCCAGAAGCTAAGCTATATACTGATTTCTTACCGCACAAGGACTGGGTTTAAACATGAGCGATTTATACGCGGTGATGGGTAACCCCATCAACCACAGTAAGAGTCCACAGATACACAGTGCTTTCGCTGAGCAAACCGGGCAAGACCTGATTTATTCAGCGATCTTGGTGCCGTTAGAGAAATTCAAAGAAGAAGCGAACAGCTTCTTCCGTAACGGTCTTGGCTTAAACGTGACCGTGCCGTTTAAAGAAGACGCTTGGCAATATGCCGATACTTACTCTTCACGTGCTTTGCGTGCGGGTGCGGTGAATACCCTAATCAAAAAAGAAGATGGCTCGATTCACGCTGATAATACAGATGGCATTGGTATGGTACGTGATATTACGATTAACCATGATTGCGCCATTGCAGGCAAGCGAGTACTGGTTCTTGGTGCAGGTGGCGCAGTGCGCGGAATTTTAGAGCCGGTACTTGAAGAAAAACCTTTAGAGGTCGTCGTTGCAAATCGTACAGTGTCTAAGGCTCAGGCGTTGGCCATAGATTTTTCTGATATTGGCAAAATAGTGGGTTGCGGATTTGATCAAATAGAAGGTCCGTTCGATCTTATTATCAATGGCACGTCTGCCAGTCTAAGTGGTGAACTACCGCCTATTCCTACATCGGTTATTCATGCAGAGACGACCTGCTATGACATGATGTATGGCGCAGAACCTACGGTTTTTAACCAGTGGGCCGAAAGCCTGAATGCTGCAGCAACCCTAGATGGGTTGGGCATGCTGGTGGAGCAAGCGGCAGAATCGTTCAATGCTTGGCGTGGCGTGCGCCCAGAATCGGCCCCTGTGATTAGCCGTATTCGAGACAGTTTAGTGATTCCCAAGCCGCATATTACTTAAACTTCCTGCCTGTTACGGTCTAAGCACTATAAATTCAGCACTACGGTAAGCGCTCTCGCGAGCGCTAAATTGTTGACATTTATTGACCAAAAGAACCTTCCACGCGTCTAATAAATGTTGAAAATTCCGTCAATAGGCGGCATATATACATCCATTGTAGAAAACCATTTTACTTATTCATTTAGTAACCCATTAACCCGCGAAATAAGTCGCGGGTTAATTAATTTGAGGAGCATTCTCTGATGATGAGAATCGTATTGTTTTTATTAACCAACTTAGCAGTGATCGCTGTAGCCAGTATCACTTTAAGTTTATTGGGCGTAGGCAGCTATTTGGAGCAGGGTAATAACCTGAACTTAAGCAATCTACTCGCTTTCTGTTTAGTCTTCGGTATGGCAGGGTCGTTTATCTCTTTGCTAATCTCGAAGTGGATGGCAAAGCGCAGCATGGGTGTTCAAGTAATCGATCAGCCTCAGAACGCTTCTGAACAGTGGTTATACAGCACCGTAAAAGAGTTATCTGATAAAGCCGGTATTGGTATGCCTGAAGTAGGCATATTCCATTCGGATGCTCCTAACGCATTTGCGACTGGCTGGAATAAAAACAACGCGTTAGTTGCCGTATCAACGGGCTTACTTCAACGCATGAACAAAGACGAAGTGGCTGCGGTATTGGGTCATGAAATTGGTCACGTGGCCAATGGCGATATGGTAACGCTGGCATTGATTCAAGGTGTTGTGAACGCGTTTGTGATGTTCTTTGCTCGCATTATCGGTAACTTTGTTGATAAGGCGGTATTCAAAAACGAACATGGCCCAGGTATCGCTTTTTATATCACCACGTTCGTGGCTGAAATCGTGCTGGGTATTCTAGCTTCTACGATTGTGGCGTGGTTTAGCCGTCGCCGTGAGTTCCGTGCGGATGAGGCCGGAGCTGCGTTAACCAGTAATGCCGCCATGGCGAGTGCGTTAATGCGTTTAAAAGAAACCTATGATCAACCCAGTGAATTGAGCGGTGAATTGGTTGCGTTTGGTATTCGTGGAGAAGGTAAGCTTTCGGCTTTGTTCTCCAGCCACCCACCCCTTGATGACCGAATTGCCGCTTTGCAAAATGCGGCCAAGCAGCACGGTTAGATCTACACTAATCTGCTTGAATAAAGGGGATGACTTGTTGGCTGATTGATTGAGCCCACAAGTCAGCCCCTTTTTTATTGGGATGGTAACCATCAGCGGACATCATGCCTGGCAATAACACCGCTGAGAAAGCCAAATACTGTGCGCCATGCTGCTGGCAAACCTGCTCTAATAAGTGATTTAAAACATGAGCTCGATAGCCCATTAACCAACTGAGCGGTGCGGGTAATAACGGAAATTTCTGCATCGGTGGCACGGCGGTAAAAAAGATGTGCTGGCAGCCTCTATTGTTTAATTCAGTAATGAGATTAATGATATGTGTTTGCCATTGCTTATTCGACGTTAGATTCGTGCAATCATTAACGCCCATCGTGATGATACAAACATCGGGTTGCAAGGTGTTTGTTTGCTGAAGCTTTATGAAAAGCTCTTTAATTTTAATGCCATTTTGTGCTAATAACTGCCATTCAACATTCTGTTTTTGTGCCAGCTTGTAGGCGACTTGGGCTGAAACGGCGTGCTTGATCTCTTCTATACCGACTCCCGCTGCGGGTGATTCACCTAGATAAAGTAAATTGAGCTTGCTGTCTTGTTTATTGCCGAGTGACATACTTCTAGGCCCTTGGGCTTCAGGCATGCGGACGGCGCTTCTTTTAAGCCACAGACCTTGAGGTAATGCGATGAAATACAATGGGGAGATCACAAGATGAATGATATTGAGCAAGAGTGTTTTCATGGAGGCCCTGTCGAGAGAATGAAGCAGGGCAAAGTTTAGTGCTTAAAAGATTTTAGAGCACGGTTAATCTTTTGGCAGACTATGGTTATAGGTCATGGTTTTGACAAACTCCTAGCCTAGTTGGACTTGATTGCGGCCATTCTCTTTTGCTTTATATAGGGCTTTATCCGCACGGTCGAAGACTTCGTCGACACTTTCGCCTTCAGCAAACTCACTGATACCAAAAGAGACGGTGATTTGTACGGGTTCTTTTTTAAAGTTGAACGGGCTTTCTTCAATCTTTTTACGCAGTTTTTCAGCCACTGCTTTTGCTTCACCACTGGAAGTCTCAGGCATGAGTGCAACAAATTCTTCACCACCAAAACGAGCTATAAAATCACAGTCTCTAAGGTTTTTTTGCAAAGATTTTGCGATTATTTTGAGCACTTTATCACCTGCAAGATGGCCGTAGTTATCGTTGATGCGTTTGAATAAATCAACATCGCAAACCATTAGGGATAATTTGCCTCCGTAACGTTTGATGCGTTGCGTCTCTTGCTCTAAGCGCTGTTGGTAGGATTCGCGGTTTGGAAGCCCAGTAAGGGCATCATGCATGGCTTTTTTGCGTTGTTCTTCAATGGCATACTGGGCGACTTCAGCCAATTTTTCCATTTCATCCAGTTTCAACTGCATGCCTTTTAATTGCTCAGTGAGCTCGCTTTCACGATGATTTTCTTCGGTACTAAAAGCATGCATGGCATGAATAATTAATCCAAGGTGTTCGCTAATACTGTGGCCTAGTTCACCCAGATCATTTTCACTATTTACAACGGAACGAATTTCATCGACCTGCCCCTCAAGCATGTCTTCAAAGACAACACGTGCTTGGCTGCGGTTGATCTGCCCTTGCGAGGCACCATTAACCAGTTGCTGAATGGTTTCTAAGCGTTGATCCAGGCCTTGTAAAAAATGTTCAAACTCTTCTTGTCCATCTCCTAAAGCATCAATCACCAAGTTAGCGACTTGTTCTAATAGTGGGACTAGCTCATACCAATTAAGCTTGCTCATTAACTTATTTTTAAGATCTTCTAACTGATCGTTGTAGCGTGAGGGAATGACTAATTGAGCTAATAAGTTAGTCAGCATGGCGCTAATTTCTTGCTCTATATGGTCATAGCCCGGTTTATCGCTTTCATTAAGGGCAATGCTCGGCTCGGAATTAAGTGCTTCCGCAGCGATGCTCTGAGGTATTGCAGGCGCCGCTTCTGTTGTGGGTGATGATTGATACCCAGCTTCTTGTGGCTGTGGAAGTTCTTTTTCTGGTTCTTCTTCTGAAAGTGCGTCGGGAGTGCGATGAAATAAACGACTCAGAAAGCCGCCAGAGTTATCTTTTGCTTGGGAATTAGGATCTTGATCGATTGTTAGGTCGGACAGTAACTCAGACCAAGCTTTTAGTTGCTTGCCGTAACCAGACCATTGTTTTAAGTGCTCTTTTGATTTGCTGACAATTTTCTTGATGCGTCGTTTTTCATCGCTTGAACATGGTAGGCGCAATAAATTCTTTGATGCTTTTTGCAAACTCAGCAAAACTTCATCGGCTTGAGATTGCCATTGCTGTTCAAAAAGGTTCACTTCAACCTGTAGAATCTGAACGCTGGCTTCGAGTCCACGGCCTTCATTTTGAGGTTTTATCGCATCGCGTAATGTCGCTAGAGGCTTATCTATACTATCCGCCTGCCCCTCTGCAAGCAGAGAGACAACAACTAATGCACGTCGCATTTGGTCTTGCTTGCTCTCGCTGCTTTTCTCTAGTTGCTCATGCTGTTCGATGAGATCTAGATATTTTTCACGCCACTTGTTGATGGTTTTACCTGAATTATCGCTTGCTTGCGACATAGTCCCTATACCGATCTAAGTATGAATAGTGTGAGTATAGAAAATTTTAAGCAAAGTGCTGTCTTGATTGGCTAAATAGTTAAAGAATAATTTTACTTGGCAGCTGAATTTGCATCGCAATAGGAAGGTGATCTGAAATGGGGGTATCTAAAACCGCCACTTTATTAATTTGTATGCTATCGCTGACCAAAATATGATCGAGCCCACGTTGTGGTTGCCAACTTGGGAAAGTATGCAATAAAGGATCTACCGAGTGAAAGTTTAATTTCGCTAATGGCGTATTAGAGAGCAAGTGGTCGGCATGATTGTTTAAGTCACCCATGATAACAACATGCCTAGCGCCTTCGACTAGCGTTTGTATGTAGCCCAGTTGTGCCGCTTGGGTTTTTGCTCCGAGAGCTAGGTGCAGAACGATAATCACGAGAGGGTCCGTACGCCCTATTTTCATTACCATTGCGCCACGGCCAGGTAATAGACCCGGTAGTTTATGGTATTCGACTTGATGAGGTTCTAAGCGAGAAAGCAGACCGTTGCTGTGCTTGGCAATGGGTCTAATGTTTCGGTTTGTTTGTTGAAACCAATGAGGAAATTTGGCTTTATCGGCGAGATGCTCAACTTGGTTGATAAAATTACTGCGCCAGCTGCCACCATCAGCTTCCTGCAGTGCTGCAATGTCGAAGTGGCGTAGTATGTCGGCAATACGGTCAAGTGTCGGCGTGCGCTGTTTGTGTGGCCATAGGTGCTGCCAGCTGCGCGTAAGGTAATGATGATACGCGGCAGTTTGAATACCTACTTGGATATTAAAGCTAATGAGGTTGATCTGATTCTTGGCCTTGTCTGCATCAGGCAAGGCCAAGAGAAAATCGGATAAGCTCAGTCTATGATTGACCATGCAGACATCCTAAAGTTAACACTTATTTTTTACGTTCTTGTTCAATAAGATAATCAACAACTTTGAACATATTGTGTTGGCCACCGGCAGAGCCAGCATCAACCAAGTATTTACCATTAACAACCACCGCTGGCACACCACTTACACGATAAGCTCGAATGCGTTTATCACCCTGCTGTAGACGGCTCTTAACCGTAAATGAACTATATGCCTTATCAAAGTCCTCAGCACTCACACCATAAGCGGCAAAAAATTCTTTTTGTTCAGACTTACGCTGTAGACGTTGACCATTAATGTGGATAGCTTTGAAAATATCACCATGAGATTGTTCAGTAATGCCCAACACTTCGCTCATGTAATACAACTGTGCGTGAATAACCCAAGATTTACCAAACATGGCTGGAATTCGACTAAATTCAACATCGCTGGGTAATTTAGCAGACCAAGATTTCACATGTTCTTCTAAAGAAAAGCAGTGACTGCAGCCGTACCAAAACAACTCTTCAACATGCACGTTACCGTTAGCCGGAACGGCTTGAGGTTGATCGAGTAAAGTATAAGCCTTGCTCATATCAGCAATTGGAGCTTCTTGGTGGTCGTGATTATCAGCAGCAAAAGAGTTGAAGCTTGCAAAAAGAATGGCCGCGCTGGCGACGATACGTCTGATCATTGAATTCCCCAGAATATTATTTCAAATTAGTGTTATAGGTCTTATTGACTGCGATTGTGGCATAAAGGTTCCGCCATAGGTAGATATTCAGATCATAAAAAAAGCGGCCTAAGCCGCTTTTTACACTCTATGACACTTCAATTCTTAAAAAGTCTAGCGTTTCAAAAATCAAACCATCAAAAGTGGATAGGTTATTTCAAACCTTGGATGTAACTAGAAACCGCTTTGATTTCATCCATGTGCATACGCGATGCAATATCACGCATAACATTGCTAGCATCGTTAGTGCGCTTAGCACTGTAGAAGTCTTTTAATTGCTTCTCAGTATAAGCGGCATGTTGACCAGCAATACGAGGGAAACCAGCTGCTTCCATGCCTTTACCGTCTGCACTGTGACATGCGATACAAGCAGGAACGCCTGTTGCTTCGTTACCACCTAAGAAGATGCGCTTACCTGCTTCAACTAACGCAGGATCAGCAGCACCGCCGCCAGCCGGTTGGCTAGAATAATAAGCAGCAATATCAGCAATGTCCGTTTCGCTCAAACCAAGAACAAACCCCATCATTTCTGGAACCTGACGGTCACCATTCTTAATCTCGGTGATTTGCTTCACTAAATAACGCTCGCCTTGGCCCGCGATTTTAGGGAAGTTAGGGGCTAAACTATTACCGTCAGCGCCATGGCAGGCACCACAAGTGGCCGCTTTGGATTTTCCTGCAACCGCATCGCCAGCTTGAGCAGCAGACATGAGGCCAACAGAAATTATTAAGCTAATCAGTACTTTTTTCATCGTCAGGTCCAGTTATTATAAAAATTTAATTATTTGCTTGTAGCCATATGCGTAATCAATGCTTTGTACTGATCGTCAGTACAATCATTACATAAGCCTTTTGGTGGCATAGCGCCTTTACCATTATTAACACTAGCAACTAATGCATCCATACCGGTCGCAAGGCGTGGCGCCCATGCGGCTTCATCAAAAGCTTTAGGAGCACCAGCAACACCCATGGAGTGGCATATACTACAAGTTTGTTTGTATTTTGTGTCAACATCAAAAGCGTTGGCATTTAAGCTAGTCGCTGCAACGATAGTTGCAAGAAGCACGAGTTTTTTCATATTGAGATTCCTCATTGGGAGCTAATTAAAAATGCACGGCGTTGATTCACCCGACTATGATACAATTACTTGTCGGATTACAAAAGCCGATGATTATATACCATTAATTTCCTAACGGTCATTACGTTTACCTTATGTTAAATGCACAAACATTGATTTATACCAAGACTCGGTTCATGCAAAGCGCCGCAAAGTTCACTCAGTGCCCCCAATGGGACGGTGTAGAGATCGCATTTGCCGGTCGTTCTAACGCTGGTAAATCGAGTGCTCTTAACGCCCTAACTGAGCAAACTAAATTAGCACGAACCAGTAAAACACCGGGTCGAACGCAGCTAATTAACTTTTTCCAAGTCGATGAGACACCTTATCGCTTGGTCGATTTGCCTGGTTATGGCTTCGCTAAAGTACCCAAGGCGATAAAAATCGAGTGGCAAAAGCAGTTAAGCACTTATTTAGATAAGCGCGAATGCCTGCGTGGTTTGGTTTTGGTGATGGATATTCGTCACCCAATGACTGAATTCGATAAAACCATGGTCGATTGGGCGCATGAATCGAATATGCCTTTGCATATTTTATTAACCAAAGCCGATAAGCTTAAGCGTGGCCCTGCTTCTGCCACCATGTTACAGGTCAGAAAAGCCGTTGCCAATATGGGCGACTTGGCGACTGTACAGATGTTTTCGTCATTGAAAAACGATGGTGTGAAAGAATTACGCAAACATCTGACTAAGTGGTTTATGGATAATACTGAATTTCATGAAGACGATGTTGAAGGTGCTGATGCGCCCTTCATCGAAGGCAGTGAGCCTCCTGCTGAGCAATAAGCGTTTGAATTATTTATAAGTATGAATAATTTATAAACTACTTAGATTATTAAAAATAGCCCTTACTGCTTTCGCCGTAAGGGTTTTTTTTGCCTTGAATAAAGTATTGAGTCGTTATAACTGGCATCTTATTTACGAGAGAATGGCTAAAAAGTCATGATTAATCCTTACAGTCGTAAGACATCGTTTTGGTTAGGATATGGCAAATATTATGAATAGAATATAAAAGGACTTAAGGTGTGTTGAGATTATTTAACGCTGTATTTCGTAATATCCTATTTTTCTCATTAGCATTTACTATACAAGCTTGTAGTTCTGATCAGTTAACTTCAGCCATATATTCGAAGGATGGTCTTAGCTTCAAATTACTTGCTACTTGGGATGTGATAGATGATTTTAGAGTTTCTGAGTATGTAAGAACCTTATTAGTTCTTTCAGATTCTGGGGAGATGCTTACACTCGATATTTACCCGAGAGAATCGAATAGTAATTTGTTGATTCCTCCTTTCGGTGAGTACTTTAAGCGTATTGTATTCGCTAAAACTCCAACAAAGAAGGCACAAGATTTAGCCAAAATTACGTATGGAACAGTAGATCGTAGTTCAGGAGAAGGCCTTTATGCAGAACTTATCGTGCCAGAGCCTGATCCCTTGCATGTATTTATAGAAACAATGCGCGCTGAATATAAAAATTTTGTGGTCTATTTTACCTTTAGCTCACAATCACCTTCGCTCAGGTACGGTAATAAGGTTGACTTAATTATTGAAGGGTTCGAAATTAAGAAAGTGAGCAACTATTCAGTCCATTTAAACCAAGACAAATGATCTTAATTGGCTCGAAAAATAGAGATTAAAAAAGATGAGTCTTGGATAGCTATCAATGGCTAGTTTGTAGTTATCTTAGGAGTAAAAATACTTATATATCATTAGAGAATGAGCAAGTTATTATCAATAATTAGGGTTAAAATAAGACAAATTTTTGGTTTAAATTAAGAGATAGAATATACCTTAGTTATGATAAAAAAAATCAGATCAGCAGCCTATATTACAGCAATAGTCGTATTTTCAGTATTATTTCAGGGTTGTAGTAATAATAACTCTAACTCGACAACGTATATTAAAGATGGCCTGAGCTTAAAATTACCTGTTTCGTGGAAAGTAATAGATGATATTGGAGTGCCTGACTATATAAGAACATTATCAGTTCTTTCGGAACATGGCGATACGCTTACAATCGAGATACATCCTAGAGGCCCGCACAGCGCATTATTAATCCCCCAGCTTGCTGAATATTTTAAGTTTTTTGTATTAGATAAGATTCCTACAAAAAGGATGCGAGACTCGGCCAGGATTACGCATGGAGCATCAGAGCGTAGTTCTGGAGAAGGTCTTTATGCTGAGCTTATCGTGCCAGCACCGGATGCCTTGCATGTATTTATAGAAACACTGCGCGGTGAATATCAAGATTTTGTTGTGTATTTTACCTTTAGCTCACAATCACCCTCGCTCAGGTACAGTGATAAGGTTGATTTCATTATTGAAGGGTTCGAAATTAAAAAAGTTAGTAATAATACGGAGATATAAAAATGGAATTCGATGGCATGCTTGTTAGTGAGCTTGGTGTGAAAAAATACTTGGTTGGTTATAATTCAAAAAGTTATTCGAATATACCGATTATGGAGAGGCAATCGTTTTATGATAAAGCATGGGATGACTGCGATTTTTCTTGCCATGGACCAACGTTTAGGCGCAATGAAAAGCTGACCAAAACGAACGAATTTATAAGCACCCTAAATTCAATCTCTCCTGTTGCGGCTGGCTTAGTCGATGGAGCTTATAGCTCTACCTTTAAGCAGATTGGATTAATTGCCGGTGGAGTAAATAGAACGGCTGAGGGGCTTGGGCTAGCAGGAAAGAAAAGTTTTCAAAAAGTAGGTTCTGAAAATATAGCAATCCTTAACTTATTAACGGAAGTATTCAATAAAGTAATTAGCACTGAAATTGATTTTATTGATAATCCAGTATCCAAGTTAGTGATGGCAATTATTTATGAGTATATAGGGCTAGTACCTGAGTCTATTTTAGAAAAGATGTTGGAAGATGGCGCTTTTAAAATAGACTCTGAAATAGATGAAGAATTTATTTATAAAATGATTGCTCATGGCGTTATCACTGGGCTTAGTCGGGTTGATATCGAGGCTGCAATAAGTGCGTTAAACAATCCTGCAAAGAAAATAATTACTAAGCAAATAGGAAAAAAATTGGGTATTGCTTTAGCCGTAATTGTTGCTGAAAGAATCACTAAAAAGCTTATGAGATCTTCAGCTGCTACGTGGCGCCTAAAAAAGCACTTGGTTGAGTTTAGAAAAACAGCTCGTGGTTCTGGGCCTGGTGTGTTACTGGGTTTATTAAAAGCTCAAGGCTGGGCTGATTTGGCAGCAAGTGAGAGTAGAGCGTTACAAGCAAGCTGCCCCGAGCTTTGGTACACTTTACGTCGTAAGCTAAAAGGCGCAGATCTTCTTTATTTTGTTGTTAAAGAAATCACATACGAATACGTTGATAGAATAAGCCTTATTGAAAAAGACCCTGCAACTTATGTGAGTTTAATGGCTGCATTAGTTAATTCAGGTAAAACAAATGAGGTTCTTTTTCCTCGCTGAGATTTATAGGCTTGTAGGGTATTGAAAAATATCTCATATTGAAGCTAGGGTAAATCGCAGGCAAAAAAGAGCCCGATTGATAATTGGGGGAATCAATCGGGCTAGGCTTCGGATCTTTGGGGAATCACCGAAGAAAAAGGACGTTATTGCTAATATCAGTAATAACGTTAGACCTAATGGAGAGTTTGGAAGCGCACATGTTGCTTACCTATTACTAACTATAGACCCCTTTCTCGATTATTCCACTTGTATGTATTTTGTTCTAAATTAATGTGCCTCGCCCCAATTTTTACCAGAACCGACCTCTACGATTAATGGCACAGACAGCTCTGCCGCATTTTCCATAATGTCTTTCAGTTTGGCTGAGAAAGCCTCTAACTGCTCGGTTTTAACCTCTAATACCAATTCATCGTGCACTTGCATGATCATTTGCGCGTCAAATTCTTCAGTCGCTAACCACTCAGCAACCTTTATCATTGCTTTTTTGATGATATCCGCGGCCGTACCCTGCATCGGCGCGTTAATCGCGGTACGCTCTGCGTGCTGACGGCGTTGGCCGTTTTTGGCTTTGATGTCTGGCAGATATAAGCGGCGACCAAAAATAGTTTCTACATAACCAATATCCGCGGCATCCGCGCGCGTATTGTCCATGTAAGATTTTACTCCAGGGTAGCGTTCAAAGTATAAGTCGACGTATTCTTGAGCTTGGCCACGGCCAACACCTAACTGTTTGGCTAAGCCAAAAGCTGACATGCCGTAGATCAAGCCGAAGTTAATCGCTTTGGCACTGCGACGCATGTTGGGTTCAACGTTTTCAATCGTTACATCAAACACTTCCGCGGCGGTGGCTGTGTGCACATCGATACCGTTGGCAAAGGCGGTTAAAAGCCCTTCGTCGTTGGAAAGGTGTGCCATGATGCGCAATTCAATTTGGCTATAATCCGCGGCGACCATGGTATAGCCTTCTGGAGCGATAAAGGCATTTCGAATACGGCGGCCCTCTTCACTTTTTACCGGAATATTTTGTAAGTTGGGCTCCGTTGACGATAAACGCCCTGTTACCGCGGTCGCTTGGTGATATGAAGTATGCAGACGGCCAGTGCGCTGACAAACCATTAACGGTAGCTTGTCGGTATACGTTGATTTTAATTTGCTTAAGCTACGGTTTTCTAAAATTAGTTTTGGTAATTCATAGTCTTCGGCTAGTTGTACCAAGACTTCTTCAGCGGTAGAAGGTGCCCCTTTGGGAGTTTTCTTCACGACGGGTAATTCGAGTTTTTCGAATAAAATTTCTGCTAATTGCTTAGGTGAGCCCAAGTTGAATACCTGGCCGGCAACATCGTGGGCTTGCTGTTCTAATTCGACTAAGCGAGTAGAAAGCTGAGCACTTTGCTCGTGCAAAATATCAGGATCGATTAATGCGCCATTGGCTTCAATTTTGGTCAGCACTTCTACCAGCGGTAATTCGATGTCTTCGAAGACTGATTTTAACCGTTCTTTATCACTTTCATTAAGCTGCGCCCAAAGCGTTTGATGCAAACGTAAAGTGATGTCAGCATCTTCCGCCGCATAAGGGCCAGCAATATCTATTTCGACTTTATCGAAGGTGATTTGCTTTGCGCCTTTGCCGGCGACGTCTTCGAACTTAGTTGTTTTGGTATTTAAATAGTACGACGCAAGACTGTCCATATCATGACGGCTGGCGACGGAATTAAGCACGTAAGATTCCAGCATGGTATCGAACTGAATGCCTTTTAATTCAATGCCGTAGTTCGCTAATACGTGAGCGTCATATTTAAGGTGTTGACCGACTTTTTTGTTGGTCGTGCTTTCTAATAGCGGTTTGAATTGTGCCAAAACCGTTGCGCGATCAAGCTGGACTGGCGCATCTTCTAGCAGTGTATCAGGGCCAGTATGTGCCAATGGAACATAAGCGGCTTTGCCGACCTCAACGGAGAAAGACATCCCGACGATTTCTGCTTCCATGTAGTTGAGCGACGTCGTTTCGGTATCGAAGGCGAAGAGTTCGGCTTGGCTAAGTTTCTCAACCCATTCATCAAGTTGAGCCTGATCAAAGATGATTTGGTATTCAGTTTCAATGTCTTCAGCGGGAGCAGGTGCTTCCGTAGTACTTTCATCGCTTGCATTTTTGCTGGACGACTTGGCGTTAGAGGAGTCACTTACCTTACCACCCAGCTCAGTTACCCATGCTTTAAATTCAAACTCTGTAAAAGATTTCAATAACGTTTCTTTATCAACAGGCTGAGTTTCGATATCAGGTAAATCATGCTCTAGCTCAACATCACATTTAATCGTGGCTAGCTCGTAAGATAGAGGTAAAAATTCTAATGCTGAACGCAGGTTTTCACCGATTTTGCCTTTTACGGCGTCGGCATTATCCATTACACCTTGCATGGTTTCATAAGCGGCCAACCACTTAACAGCAGTTTTAGGGCCACACTTTTCAACCCCTGGAATGTTATCGACCTTGTCGCCCATAAGAGACAAATAATCGATGATTTGATCAGGGCGTACACCAAACTTTTCGACCACACCTTCAACATCCATGAAGGTTTCGGTCATGGTATTGATCAGGCTAACGTGTTCGTTAACCAATTGAGCCATGTCTTTATCGCCAGTAGAGATAATAACGTCGCGTTTGCCTTCGGTGGCTTGAGCGGCCAGCGTGCCAATAACATCGTCGGCTTCTACGCCGTCTATCACTAATAGTGGCAAGCCCATAGCTTTAATAATGTCGTGAATTGGCTGAATTTGAACACGTAACTCGTCTGGCATAGAAGGACGGTTGGCCTTGTATTCAGGGTACATGTCGTTGCGAAAGGTTTTACCTTTGGCATCAAAAATCACGATAATCTGCGATGCGGGATAATCTTTTTGCAACTTCCGCATCATGTTGATCACCCCACGAATGGCACCTGTTGGGTGACCATCTGAGTTGGTAAGCGGTGGCATAGCGTGATAAGCGCGAAATAGATAAGATGAGCCATCGACTAAAATCGCTGGAGCTGATGCTGTCTCTAAAATAGCCTCTACTGTAGGCACTACTGTAGCTTCTGACATAAATGGTTCCGTAGCATTATCTCTGTTCAGGCTGTGTTCTCAATACTTCTCAGTGCTTTGAGGTGTAAAAAGAGTACAATGTAAGTAGAGATGATTTTTAATATTTGAATGAGGCATAGCTTACCATGATGCGTTCTTTACTTGTGGCTTTCACGTGTGCTTTTGCACTGTTCAGTTCTTCTATTTATGCCGCTGCACCCCCAGAAGAGGTTGTTATTCGTAATGACGGTGATAAAACGTTTTATGAGTATCGTCGTGGCGGTCAGGTGATCGAAATCAAAGTCGTGCCAAAGTATGGCAAGCCTTATTATTTAAAGCCTTCAGACGTTCAAGGTGCTGAAGATGGCAAGTACGTTCAATCAGATGCCCCTGATGTGTCTGTACCAACTTGGGTAATTTTTCGCTGGTAATCAGCGTATATTTCCAATTATGAGATAGCGTTTATTTAGCTGTTTATTAAATGCGGAAGTGAATGGTTTAGTCCGCTTACTGCCCTATTGATCACTTTTTATAAAATTTAAGTCCAATATTCATGTCTGTTTATACCGATCTCTCAGCGAGCGAAGTCGCTGCCTACCTTAGTCAATTTTCTTTGGGTGATTATGACGATCATCAAGGCATTAGTGCCGGTGTTGAAAATACCAATTTCTTCGTTGTCGCTGGTGGTCATAAGTATGTGTTGACCATCTTCGAACATCATAGTGCCAAAGAGGTCGAAAACTTCATTAAGGTCGGTCGTCATTTAGCAGAACAAGGCGTCCCTGTTCCTGGGCCGATTGCAGATGCTCAAGGTTTATATCTTCATAGTTTAAAAAACAAACCTGCGATCCTTTGCCCTTGTTTACCGGGCTCTCATCCAGAGCAGATAACTGCGGATCATTGTCAGCAAGTTGGTGCTGCATTAGCCCGTTTTCATTTAGCGGGTGAAGGCTTAGATAGCCTCGAAGAGAATAACCGTGGTTTGCAATGGTGGCCGGAAGTTGGGCGTGAGCTTATTCAAGCGAACATGGCAACTGGCTTGCAAAAAGTCGCGTTATTAACCGAAGAGCAGCAGGAAATTTTGATTGATGAAATTGAATTTCAAGAATCAAATACTGAGCTTTGGTATGAGTTACCCCGTGGGTTAATTCATGGGGATTTATTCCATGATAATGCGTTGTTTGAAATCGTTGAATTTAAGAGCACCGAAACAGACGGCGATAAGCTAGGTGCTATTTTAGATATTTATAATTCTTGCCAAGATGCTTGGTTATTTGATTTGGCGATTGTTGCCAACGATTGGTGTGCGAACAGTGCGGGTGTTTGGCAGGAAGGTAATTTGCCAGCGCTGATGGCGGGTTATCAATCAGTGCGTGAGTTAACCACATTAGAACAGCAAGCTTGGGGCATGTGTTTGCGCGCTGCTGCGTTGCGCTTTTGGTTGAGCCGTATGATGACTCAACAACATCAGGCAGAAGCCATTGCGAAAGATCCTATGGCTGCATTAGTAACCACGACAAAAGATCCTATGGAATATTTTCTAAAGCTGGTTCGTCATCGTGATACCCAGTATTAGGGTGGCGATGGTACGCGTTAAAATCTAGCATCGAACATACTAGATTAAACCCTTAACAACAGTGCAAATAAAACATCGCAAAATAGTTATTATCATCAGACCAGCATTCGCGTACTTCAAATCCTGCTCCTTCAACTAGGTTGGTAAAACTTTGCTTAGAATATTTATAAGAATTTTCGGTATGAATTGTTTCTCCAGCTTGGAAGGTAATGTTTTTAGACTCACTGTCAGTAATGTTAGCATCTGAAATTTTTATAATCTGATCAATAGTACTGACCAAATGCATCTCGATGCGATTCTTTTCTTCGCTATAAATGGCTTTATGTTCAAAATAATTCACATTAAATTGAGTACCCAGTATTCGATTAATATGATGCAGAATGTTAAAATTAAAGGCGGCAGTTACGCCTTGGCAATCATTATAGGCGGCTTCCAATATGTGCTTATCTTTTTGTAAATCAACACCTATTAACATGGCACCGTCTTTGCCTAGTGTTTTACGTACCCCTTGCAAAAAAAGTTGCGCCTCATGAGGAGAAAAATTGCCAATGCTAGAACCGGGGAAAAATCCAAATTTTTGTGCACTGGTAATCATATCGGCGGGTAAACGCACAGGTTGTGAATAGTCGACGCACGCGGCATAAACATTTAACCAAGGATAATCTTCCATCAAACTTTCGGCCGAGGCTAACAAAAAGTCTTTCGAAATATCCATAGGAACATAACAATTAGGTTTGATCGCCTGCAGTAATAAACGAATCTTTAAGCTTGCGCCGCTGCCATATTCTAAAAGCCAAACGTCATCTTTTACTAACGTTGCAATGGTCTCGCGGTGTTGGCGTAGTAAGTTTATTTCGATTCGAGTAGGATAATATTCAGGCAGCTGAGTAATGGCTTCGAATAATTTTGAACCCTGCTCATCATAAAAATACTTAGCGGGTAAAACTTTTTGTGATTGGCTTAAACCGGCAAGCACCTCGGTTAAAATGTTTTCAGCAACAGGCTGATCATCAAAAAATCGCAAGTCTCTGCGGGTAGAACTAATAGCGGATATCTGTTGCTGATCTAAACTCATAACTGGCGATTCCTTTCGGTTGATTTTAAATTAAAAAGTTAAACATCTTCCGCTAATCGAATGCCGGTAAATTGCCAGCGATCTTGCGGATAAAAAAAGTTTCGATAGGTTGTGCGTAAATGATCTTTTGGTGTCGCACAAGAACCGCCACGCAGAACCATTTGATTGCACATGAATTTTCCGTTGTACTCTCCCACTGCGCCCGCAGGTGTTTTGAAGCCTGGGTAGGGTGCGTAAGAACTTTGCGTCCATTGCCAGCAATCACCAAACAACTGTTTTACTTCATGTTTAGAATTGTTAGGCTCATTCTCTTCAGAAGCTTGATGAGTTGCTAACTGTAGAGGGTGAAAACTTTGAGAGTCGACAAAGGTACCGACAATTTCTCGTTTCTTACACACAACTTCCCACTCATATTCCGAAGGTAAGCGCTTTCCTGCCCAGCGTGCATAAGCATCGGCTTCATAAAAACTAACATGCGTTACAGGTTGCTGTGGATGCAGCTGACCATAACCCGTTAAACGAAACTCATAGCGCTGAGGTTTGTTATTATTTTTAGTTTCACTTTGTACATTGACACTGTCATTCGCTTCACTTTCAAGTTGCCAATAAAGAGGGCCAGTAACTTTGTTTTGTTGTACCCAAGCCCAGCCATCGGCAAGCCAATATTGAGGATCTTGATAGCCACCCGCATCAATAAAATCACAATATTCTTGGTTTGTAATTAAACGATGAGCAATACGAAAATCTTGTATTAGGAATGGATGGCGAGGTGTTTCATTATCAAAACTAAAGCCAACACCTTTATGACCAAAATTATAAATGCCTCCGCCAAACTCTATAAACCGCAGCGGTTCAATAGCACTATTTTGGTTGTTATCGGGTGCTTGCTCTAAAGGGAATTTAGCCTTGGCATAAATAGGGTAAAGCGGATTGAAAGAAAGATTGTATTTTAAATCGGTGAGCATTAATTCTTGATGCTGCTGTTCGTGATTTAAACCCAAAATAATCAGATCGCTTTGCTCTTGTGTTAGCGTATCAGGATCAAATAAAAGTTTATTTAATCGTTGATCGATATATTGACGGTAGGCTTTCACTTCTTGCACCGTCGGCCGTGACATAAGACCCCGTTTATCTCTAGGAAATTGTTTTCCCACTGCGTTGTAATAAGAATTAAACAGGTATTCGAATTGAGGATGAAAAACTTGATAGTCTGGGGTGCTTTTAAGAACGAAGGTTTCGAAAAACCAACTTGTATGGGCAAGATGCCATTTTATGGGACTAACAAAGGCATCTGCCTGCAGCTCAAAATCTTCGATTTCAAGCTCATGACAGAGTTTTAATGATTGCTGGCGTATGCGTTGAAAATTGCTAAGCAATTCATTGGGCTTATCATTCAGTGTCTGACTTGAGTTTTTCTGTTGCCGCACAGTTTGCAATAAATCTTCTGCTGTAGACATCAAAAGGCCATCCTTTTCAGTGCTTTCATCTACTATGCGTGTGAAAATTTAAATCATCAAGTCGCTTATTGCTGATCCTTTGTTCATTAATCGTTTGTGGCTAATTGCCAATTTCTGTAGTCATTAGTTGGATATGAATGACGTGTAATGTTCCTACTTTCTTATCGATTTACTTTAAACACTCAGCCAAGGTTTTTGTCATGTCACTTAACCAATCGATATAAGCCGTTTTGGTAAGAACGCTTTTACCTGCAAGCGGATCTAGCTCGCCTCGGTGTATGGTTAAACCATTTACCACTGTATCAATCAATGCAGGGCTAAATTGAGGTTCAGATAATACACAGCGGACTTCTTTATTCTGTAATTGGTTACGCATTTTTTGTACATGGCGAGCGCCTGGCTTGCGTTCAGGAGATAGGGTGAAAGCGCCTAGCTGTTTAATGTCGATAGCTTGAAACCAGTAATCGTAAGCTTGGTGAAAAACAAAAAAACCAGAATGCTTTAGAGGCGCTAATTGTGTTTTGCTGCTGGTAACAAGCTTGTTTAGCGTATTAGCAAAAGCTTGATGATCTTTAGTTGCTTGCTCAAGACTGATTGGATTCCAAGCCGTAATACGTTCACTGATCGCGATCGCGAGTTCTGGCGATAGCCAGACGTGAGGATCGCTGCCATACAACCCTAGCGTTTGCATTAACTCAGTCGCATCTAGCCATTCCGTCTTGGATTTTTGCTTTGCGAATTTGGCTAAATATGGTTCAACATGATCTCCGGCCCATAATACCTTGTCGGCTTGTCGAATGCGGATGATATCTGAAGGGCGCAAGCTGTAATCATGAGGTGACATGCCGTCGGGTACTAAAATATCAATTTGATCGGCTGGATACGTTGCGGCGGCGATTAATGCGAGCGGCTTATTCGATACCAGAATGCGTGCTTCGGCTGCTTGTGAGAATAGGCTGACGGCTAATAGGCTCGGCAGTATCAATAATAAGGATATGAGTGTTTTCAAAATAGTCGCTTTCATATTAGTCACTTTCAAAAATTGGCATGCAGTGAGATTCAAAGTGTAATATTATAACCTTTTATTACCGCGAGAGTGAATACCCATGTCTGCCGCTGCTTACCACCCCCATGATCATCAAGGTTGCATCAATACTGCGTTGCAACAAGCCGCCACTTTATGTGCCGAGCAAGGGGTGCGTTTAACGCCGATTCGCAAGCGTGTTTTGGAGTTGGTATGGCAAAACCACAAACCGATGGGAGCGTATGATTTATTACCGGCTTTGGCGGCGGATGGTTTTAACTCTGCTCCACCAACGGTTTATCGAGCCCTCGATTTTTTGCTGGATCTAGGTTTAGTTCACCGTTTAGCGTCTTTAAATGCCTTTATAGGTTGCTCACACCCAGGGCACGAGCATGAAAGCTGCTTCTTGATTTGTAAACATTGCGGTAAAGCTCATGAAATGAATGTTGAGCCTTGGTTTACCGCATTGACTGATGCCGCTAAGGCGCAGGGATTTCAGGTTGAACATCAGCTCACTGAGGTTGTCGGTATTTGCCCGCTGTGTTCAGCAGAGCCTGATAGAGAAAGCCGTGATGAATCCTGAGTTAGCGGTGGTTAAAGCCGAAGCTGAAATATTGATACAAGCGCAAGGCATTAATCAGACTTGGGGTTCACGCCACGTATTACAAAATATCGATCTCGCGATTAGCGAAAACGAAATTGTCACCATTATTGGTCCAAACGGCTGTGGTAAATCGAGCTTACTGCGCATCTTGTTAGGATTGCATACTCCCGATTCAGGTAAGGTCACGCGACGCAAAGGTTTGCGCATTGGTTATATGCCGCAGAACTTACGCATTGATGATCGCTTGCCGTTATCGGTAACTGGATTTTTGATGCTTGCCCCTGGCGCGCGTAAAGCCAGAGTTCAAGAATGGCTAGAGCGCTTATCGATTACTGCGTTAGCAACACAGCCGGTACAGCGTTTATCTGGTGGTGAATGGCAGCGCGTTTTATTAGCCCGGGCGTTATTAATAGAGCCACATTTGTTGGTGTTGGATGAGCCTGTGCAAGGGGTTGATATTCAAGGTCAGCGTGAACTGTATAAGCTATTGCCAGAGCTACGTAATGAATTGGGCTGTGGCATCGTTTTAGTGTCTCATGATTTGCATCTAGTGATGGCTGCTACAGATCGAGTGATTTGCTTAAACGGCCATGTGTGTTGTTCGGGTCACCCGGATCAGGTCAGTATTAGTGACGAATATAATTCGTTATTTGGTCATCAGTTAGTTGTTCCTGAAATAGTCCCTGAACTTGCGCACTACACCCATCATCATGATCATAAGCATTGCGTTGATGGTCATGTTGAAGGCAGTGAAGAATGTGATCATGTTGATCCAGTAAATAGCGCTGTGAATAAGGAACGTAAACATGATTAGTTGGTGGTTATTACCGTTATTCGCAGGCTTAGGGGTTGCTGCCACGGCAGGGCCTTTAGGCAGTTTGGTGGTTTGGCGTCGCTTAGCATTTTTTGGTGATACTTTGGCGCACGGTGCTTTATTAGGAATCACGTTAGGAATTTTATTTGATCTGCATTTAACGCTAGCGCTTATATTTTCGTGCTCGATTCTTGCGTTAATTCTTCTACAGCTGGACAAATATACCGGCATTGCTTCGGATACCTTACTCGGAATTCTGTCGCATTCATCGTTAGCCATTGGCTTAGTCGTATTAAGTTTTTTTGATGATGTCCGCATTGATTTGATGGCGTATTTATTCGGTGACTTATTAGCGGTTAACCAAAACGATCTATTGTGGATTTTCATTGGTGGGTTATTGGTAGTCGGCCTATTGGTTTGGCAGTGGCGTGGTTTATTAGCCTCTACGGTCAGCGAAGAGCTGGCGGCGATTGATGGTTATCCAGTAAGGCGGTTAAAAGCCATGTTGGTTTTATTATTAGCATTGGTTGTGGCTATTTCGATGAAAATAGTTGGTGTCTTATTAATTAGCGCACTCCTCATTATTCCTGCAGCAGCGGCTAGACCCTTAGCTAAAAGTCCTGAACAGATGGCAGTATTTGCTAGTTTGATTGGTATGTTATCCGTGTGTGCTGGGATGGCAGGGTCTTTTATTTGGGATACTCCTACTGGTCCGACGATTGTTGTTTCTGCTGCTAGTCTTTTTGTAATGAGCCAGGTATTTAATGCGGTGGTTCATAAGGACGATCAATAATTAAATCCTCGCTGGGCTATTTCAGTTAAGCCATGGTCCAGCTCCGCTCTGAATCCAGCGAAAACAGTGTCTATACGCCCTTCTCTTGTTCAATCATTTACTAAAATGCTACAAAGATTTAATACTGTTAGCTTTATCATCTAAGAATATATCGATCGCTACCCTTTAATTTCAATATTGATGAAACGAATATTACGACAGCGACTCTGACAATGTGTGCTGTTGTGCTAGATGGCGTCATAATTTTTTTAATAGGTTTATCGAACCTAAGAAACGGTAGCACCGTTTCACTTTAATAAAGAAGAAATACCATGCTAGAAACCCGGATCGACCAAATAGAATTACTGAAGAATTTACTGATCGATAGTAATGATTCAAATCGATTAAGCATTCTTTATGCCGCCTGGGCATCTGTATATACCACAGGTAGTGAGTTCCTTAAAAAAAGTGTTCTTAGCATTGTTGCTGAGCCATCGACGATGCAAAAGCGTGATATTGAATTTGCAGTGGCCCGTATGGGGGTAACGAACCCTTATTTTATCGCTCGTCAGTATGTGAATATTGAGGCTGGTGGCAGTTTAGAAGCGTTAAATTTTAGATCTTTATCAATGCTCAATATAGAAAATGAGCAAGCCTATCATCATGCTTGCGTGGCGATATCCGTTATTAATGGCGGGCATGTGTGTCTTCATTCTCATGTTGCATCATTACAAAACTCTAATGAGTCTGATGAACATATCGATATCTCAATGCGCATTGCAGCAGTCAGTCACTCTCTCAATATTTTGACAAGAGTAGACGTATAAATGGAGACTAAAACAGAGACCGCTTTATATACCTCATTAGGTGTATTGGCTTTTATTGTATGGGGCTTGGTTCCTATTTACTTTCATCAGCTCGATGAAACTGATTCAGTAATGATTCTGGCCCATCGTGTTTTTTGGTCAGCGCTTATTTTAATTTCAATGGTGATGATTAAGCCGAAATTGATTCGCCTGAGTAAAATGAATCTGAAAAATATTGGTTTAGCTTTCGCTGCAGGTATTTTGATGAACTTGTCTTGGCTAGGTCTTGTTTATGCCACGCTGACCCAAAATATTATGGCAGCGTCATTAGCGTTTTATATTGCGCCTGTGATGGTCTTTTTTATTGGTTTTATTTTGTTTAAAGAATCGATAACACGAAGCCAAAAAATATCTTTATCACTGATGATTTTAGCCATTGCTGTGTATGTTTTTTTAGATAAAAAATTGCCAGTTTTAAGTTTATTTATAGCTTCTTTCTTTGCTTTTTATTTTGTCGCTAAAAAGTTTATGAACATGAGCACATTCGAAGCCGTCTTTTTAGAGCATGTAATTTTTCTGCCCGTAGCCGCGGTTTATATCGGTCTGAATATGACTGAGATTGTCGTGCCTGAAATTTTTACATTGATGGGCACGGCGCCATTACAACTACTGTCTATTCTTTTACTCAGCATGGCTATTACTAAAATTCCTTTAACCAAGATTAGCCTTCTTCAATATATCGAACCGACCTTTCATTTGGGATTGGCGGTATGGATTTACAACGAACCAGTATCTGATGGTCAGAAATATGCTTTTATCATTATTATATTGTCGATAATAGTGTCATCGGCCAGCTATAAAAGACGTGCTATTAATCATTAGAGAAAGTTCATTGATTACGGCTTTTGATGCTTCTCATGAAGTTTCAAATATCGCAAATAGATAGGTGTATTTGTCATCGAATTTATAAGTCATGCGGCTTTTTTGGCTTAGTCTTCGAGACCAGAGACTGGATAAATTATGTTTCAGAGGTTCTGCTTTTCTAAATCATTGAGAGAGGGCGCCTCTCATTATTTCTTACGGCGTTACCGTACATTTTAGGCCTGGGTGATTAACAAGGTAAGATCCATGATGCCAGGCATAATGGATCTTGATCTACGTCACTGGTGTGACAATGTGTCACATTCTCAAACACAGGCTACCTCTATAGACTGCGCGCTATTCCTTTCATGCAGCGAAGTTGAAAATGAAATATAAGCAGTCTTTAGCGCTAGCAATTGCCACGGTCCTATATCCCTCTTTTACGCTCGCCGCACAGGGCAATGAAATTGAGCTTGCCCCTGTTACGATTACCGATACGCGCGAAGCAGCGTTAAAGTCTGAGACGTCTGCCAGCACCAGCCAAATTAGCCAAGAAGACATTAACTTTTTACAGCCTGGTCATCCTTCTGAAGTTTTAAACCGCATGCCCGGTGTACACGTAAATGTAACCGGTGGTGAAGGCCACATGACGGCGATTCGTCAGCCAATCAGTACCAGCGCGGTGTATCTGTATTTAGAAGATGGTATTCCAACACGCTCAACGGGTTTCTTTAATCACAACGCGTTATATGAAATCAACGTGCCTCAATCTGCAGGCATTGAAGTCAGCAAGGGTCCAGGTAGTGCTTTGCATGGTAGTGATGCGATGGCGGCGGTGATTAATGTGACAACTAAGGCCGCACCAGAAGAGACTGAAGGTGATGTGAATTTAGAGGTGGGCAGTTTTGGCTGGCAGCGTTTGTTAATCGGCGGTGGTACTGCAAGTTTGAATCATGGCATTCGTGCCGATTTGAATCTGACTCATACCGATGGCTGGAGAGACTCTACCGAGTACGATCGTCAAAGTGCGAACTTCCGTTTGGATTCCTTTTTAGATAACGGTACTAAAGTTAAAACCGTTTTGAACGTATCGAACATTGATCAGCAAACCGCGGGTTCTTCGCGTTTGTTAGAAGACGATTATAAAAATCATCCAACGCGTAACTATACGCCGATCTCTATGCGCAAAGTTGAGTCGCTGCGTTTATCCAGTGCGTTCGAAAAAGAAGTGGGTGCGAGTCTTTATAGTATTACCCCTTACTTCCGCTACAACAGCATGGAGCTATTACCTAACTGGTCGTTAAGCTACGATCCGAATACCTATAAAACGGAAAATAAGTCAGCGGGTTTGATGCTGAAATATCGTCAAGACTTTGCCCCGATGCGCACGCGTTTAATTGTGGGAACGGATATTGATTACAGCCCGGGCTCGATGGATCAAAATAAAATTGATGTTACAAAAGAAGGCAATTTTTACACGGCTTATACCAAAGGTGAAAAATTGTATAAGTACGATGTAACGTTCTCGTCGGTCTCACCGTATGCACACTTTGAAACATCGCCTACTGAGAAATTAAGAATTAATGCGGGCTTACGTTTTGATCACATGCGATATGATTATGAAAATAAATTAACGACGCTAGAAACGGGAAGCCATCGACGCCCTGAAGATACCGATGTTGAGTATCAACATTTAAGTCCTAAACTGGGTGCAACGTATGCGATTAATCAGCACTTGAATACTTTCGTATCGTATCGCCATGCGTTTCGCGTTCCTTCACAAGGGCAATTATTTCGTCAGGGAAAATCGACCAATACGGTTAAATTAGAGCCGGTAAAAGTTGATAATTATGAAATAGGTTTGCGTGGAAATACTGACAGTAAAGTGAATTATGAAATCTCAGTTTATTACATGGTGAAGAACGATGACATTTTAAGCTTTAAACATGATGACGGCAACACTGAAACAATGAATGCGGGTCAGACTTTGCATCAGGGTATTGAAGCGGGTTTAACGGCGCCGCTGCATGATGATATAGATATTGCGGTTTCTTATGCCTATACCGAATTCACCTATGAAGACTGGAAACCAAATGCGACAATTGATTACAGCGATAATCAACTTGAAGCAGCCCCTAGGGATATCGGTAATATTGCTTTAGGTTATCACCCGAGCCAGATGAATGGCGGTAAGGTAGAATTAGAATTTGTTCACTTGGGTCAATATTGGATGGACCAAGCGAATACTCAAACCTATAAAGGACACCAGCTATTGAATGTGCGTTTTAACTATCCCGTTAACCCGCAATTTAAGCTGAGTGCTCGTATTTTAAACTTAGAAGACAAAACTTACGCCACGAACGCGAGTTATAAACCTGCTGCATATGGTAATGCAGAGACGTTTGAATATTCTCCAGGTATGCCCCGCACTGCGTATGTATCGGCTAGTTACGAATTTTAATTATTTAACAGGTAAGTTTTTTATATGATCAGATTTCCTTTAGTTTTTATTATTAGTTTGTTCTCATTGCTGGGTTTAAGTAGCGGTCTTAACGCCATGGAGCATGGCGGATTTTCAGGTGTTAGTGCGGGGAATGAAAATAATAAGAATAAAGAAATCTGCCATATTGCATCCCTTAAATGTGCTAAAGCCCCTTCTGCTAGCTTTGGCCCTGATGGCAAGCTTTGGTTAGCGTGGGTGTTTTCTGGACATGTTTATGTGCAGTATTCCATTGACCAAGGGAAAGTATTTTCTTTGCCGTTAAGTGTTAATCGAGTGCCAGAGAACATTGCGGCCCATGCTGAAAATCGAGCAAAAATACAGTTAGATAAGGCAGGCAATATTTATATATCTTGGACGCAATCACTGAGAAAACCATATACTGGAAACATTCGTTTTAGTCGTTCAATAGATGGTGGAGAAACTTTCAGTCAGCCCATTACAGTGAATGATGATAGGCAAGAAATTAGTCATCGGTTTGATGCTATGGTGGTGAGTGATGATGGACATATATTTATTAGCTGGTTAGATAAGCGTGATGCACAAGCGGCGCAAGATCAGAAAAAAGAATATGTTGGGGGCGCTCTGTATTACAGCTACTCAGTCGATCAAGGAAATAGTTTCAGTAAAAATATTAATTTATCAGACAACTCGTGTGTCTGTTGTCGTATTGCGATGGACTTGGATAATAATGATTTACCGGTTATCGCTTGGCGTGATATTTATGGCAACGATGCTAACAATCAAATACGCGACCACAGTTTAATAACTTTCAGCTCTGCCTCGAAGCCTGCAAAGAAAATACGTTTGAGTAACGAACAATGGAAAATTAATGGTTGCCCGCATCATGGCCCAGCGTTAGATGTTGATGGTAATAATGTTGTTCATTCGACGTGGTTTAATGACACTGATGGCGAGCATGTATTGTTTTACGGCAACAGTGCCTCTGGTTTTAACATCAGTGATTATAAAGCGATGGGTTTTGGCCAAGCCGATAAGCAGTCTGCGCACCCTTATGTTCTGACTCTAAAACAGACTGTGTATTTAGTTTGGAAAGAATTTGATGGTAAAAAAACCGATATCTTCATGAAGACTTCGAAAGATGCTGGCATTAGCTGGAGTCAGAATAAAGTAATCAGCACGACGGCGGGTTCTTCGGACCATCCTTTGTTAGTTAAGAATTCAAAGGCTGTGTATTTGAGCTGGCATACTCAGGATGAAGGCTATCGTTTTATAGAGCTTTCTCTAATTAAAATGGCAGCTGATGCTAAATGATTAAATTATCTTATTGGTTGATTAGTGTTTTCTTATTAACGGCAAGTATTGCGCAAGCCAGTTCTTCTGATACCTCCACTATTAGTTCTAGTGTTAGCTTGCGGTCGTTTAATATCGGCAGCTTTGAACAGATAGTTGTTGATAAGAATAAGCAAGATCATCTGGTGATTCTGTGGTCGTTTGATTGCCCACCTTGCATCATTGAATTAGAAAAAATATCAGAGCTTCATCAACAATTCCCTGATTATCAGTTAACGCTAATTAATACCGATGCGGTTGATGAGCAGGTGCGAGTGAAGAAGATACTGCAGCAGTTTAATTTGGCCGGATTGGATAACTGGGGCTTTGCCAATAGTGACGAAGAGAAGCTACGCTATGACATTGATCCGCGCTGGTATGGCGATCTGCCAAGAAGCTATTTCTTTCCGCTGCAAGGGAAAATCAAACGCCTACGCGGCGCGCTAACCTCAGCCGAATTGCTGAAGCTTTTTCAGCCAAGCTAGGCTATCTCTGCGAGTGCGGTCTGACTCTTGATTCAAATTAATTCTTTTTCTTGATGCTCGATTATAATTTAATTTTCCCTCGAGAGTTTGATCATGGCAGGATTTTAGAAACAACTGAAGCAGCTAGAGAAGGATGGTTTTGATGCCATCATTATGCTGTTTCGTAGCCAGCTTTGGGCGCAGATTTTATTAGCCCTAGTGCTGGGTATTCTCGTGGGTAGTTGAATTTCTCCATCATGCTGGGTGTGGGTGGCTCGGGTGATAGTACGACGTTAAAAAATGTTGGTTTACGCATTGCCCTTTATTTTGTTGTTACCACAACGATTGCCGTCACTATGGGGATCACTCTTGCTTTGTTATTAAAGCCTGGACTGTAATCGTTTGCTTTTGATCTTTCATCCGTCGCTGTAACCAGCAGTATGAGTGAACCTTTGAATACGTCGATACCCGACGCATCAGCCAGCTTAAGTGGTTGGGTGCTAAGAAAGATTAGATTTTTTATTTAATTAACGGACTCTAATAATAGATAGTATTTTTCAAAGATCGCTTAGTAATTGACAGAGTAAGGTGTGGTATATACTGTTGTCGCTATCAACAACACACCTGAAATGGATTTCGAAAGAAGTATGAAAAAACTCATTATTGGCTTAGTTGCTATAGGCGCATTATATCAATACGACTCAAGCCTTTTCGATTTTATGCTGGGTAAAGCGGGAGCCTTTAATTCCGATGGAAATCCAAAAGTCGTTCTTTTCATAAGCAGTACTTGTGGCATTCATTGTGACAATGCTTTAACGCATATTAAGAACAAAGGCATCGAAGCTGAGATTATTGATGTGCAAAATAATGAAGCTGGAAGCAAGGAACTCAAACGTTACTCTAAGCGTAATGGCTTACCTGTTCTCGTTGTTGGTAAGCAGGTTCAGTATGGCTTCCAAGGTAAGCGGTTTGATGAATTACTTTATGATGCTGTGGGTAAGTCGGCTCTGGGTCGCCGTGAAAAGAAAGTTTTTAAGCATCACTTCAATGAAGATGGCAGCGCCAAAGTTGTTATGTACGGCACTAGCTGGTGCGGCTACTGTGCTCAAGCACGAGAGCGTCTTATTGAAATAGGCATCGAGCATACAGAGTGGGACGTAGAAAAAGATAAGAAAGCCAATAATCGCTATGGCGTACTTCAATCATCAGGGTATCCGCTGATATACGTTGGCACTCGCAGGATTGGAACGTATGACGAAGATAAGATTATTGCATCGCTTAAGGAATCAAGCACTTGGCTATGATGATCAATATCGCTTAAAACCATCAAAGAAAAACCTCAGTGACGATTGAAAGTACAGCGGCGTGAAACATTTCAGCGCCGCTGCTTTTAGCTCATAAAGTAAAAATTTAGCTCAACTTCTTACCTGTCAGTTTCTCAGCCAACTTAGTTGCCTGCTTACACGCCATTCCATAAATAGACAGCTGTGGGTTTGCCCCAATACTGGTCGGGAAAACCGAACCGTCAATCACGTATAAATTGTCGAGGTAATGATATTTACCATTACTATCAACGACACAGCGGTCCAGATTTTCACCCATCGTCATGCCGCCCATTACGTGAGCACTGCCCACTAAGGCACGGCTTGTGGTATAAGAAAGTTCATTGATTGCGGCTTTTGATGCTTCCCATGACGTTTCAAATTTAGCATCCACGTGAGCGGGTCTAACAGATTTTGCGCCAGCGGCAAACTGCAATTCAGCCATACTTAAGTGGGTGCGCTTAACGCCTTCCCATAAATAATCGTTAAGCGGATAATCAATAATCGCTGAACCATCATCAGCTAATTCGATGGCACCGCCTTGGCTTTCATCGTTAAAACCATCACGCAACAAAGCAATCATCGCATTCATGTTCGGCAGTTTATTCATTGCTTCAAAATGTTCTTCACCATGACCCATCAGCAGTACCGAGGTTATGCCAGGATGCAGAGGTGGCACTTCCAGTTTATAACCGACGGGCCCATCAACCGTATCCCACTGGAAGTGATCTGAATAAATGGACTGTGGTGCACCGTAATAAGGATTAATTTCTTTGTCGAATTCGGCAAACGAAAAGATGGTTGGGTGAAAGAAGGTACGCTTACCAATAAGACCCTTGGGGTCTGGGGCGCCAGAACGCAGCATCATCGCAGGGCCATTAATTCCGCCTGCGGCTAAGACAACGGTTGTTGCCTTCACCGTTAGCTTTACACCCGTTGGGCGATAGCCTTTGTCTAGCGCAGTAACTTCAATACCGGTGACTTTATCGTTTTCCATAATTAGGCGTTCGGCGCGAGCGCTGTATAACAGCTGGCTGCCTTCATCCATTGCACTTGGAATTGTGGTTACTAACATGGATTGCTTAGCGTTAGTTGGACAACCGGTACCGCAGTAACCCAAGTTCCAGCAACCAGCAACATTACGTGGAATAACTTTCCAGGGAATATTTAATGCATCAGCACCACGGCTTAAGACGGCGTTATTTTCGTTTGCAGGTACTGCCCAAGGTGCGATATTTAAACGCTGTTCCATCTTGTCGAACCAAGGGGCCATTTCTTCTTTAGAGGCGCCTTTAGTATCAAAATTATCTGCCCAATATTGCAGTGTTTGTTCTGGGGTACGGAAGCTGGAAGTCCAGTTGATGACGGTTGTGCCACCGACGCAACGGCCTTGCAAAATCGACATGCCGCCATCTTTGCTCATGCGGCCAGCATTTTCTTGATAAAGATCTTTGTAGGCTTCACGCTCGTCCATTTTGAAATCGTTGGAGCTTTTTAATGGCCCTTCTTCAATCAAAATAACTTTCAATCCCGCTTTGGCTAGAATCTCTGCTGTTGTACCGCCGCCTGCGCCGGTGCCAATAATGGCAACATCGGCTTCTAAGATGGCCGGTTCTTTATATTCACCCGCATCGAGGGTTATCCAACCATTGCTGATGCCTTCTAAAATCGGATCTGGAATGCCTCGGACTTCTTCAAAAACTTTCTTAGCCATTAGCTGTTCTCCGCAGACATTATGTTGCTGTTAGTACTGGTATTAGGTGTTTTATTTGCGACTGGGGTTGGAATCTTTATCGGTGGTCCAGGGTAGCCTGTGGTGAGAAATGATTCTGGTTGGGAGTACCAACTAATACCAATCAATTTGCTTAGCGCGACATAACCATTTCGTTTTGGTTGAATCATGCTATCGCGCCATCCGATCAAGAAATCATTGACCTGCTTAGGGCGCATCTCTTTCCAATCCGCCCAGGCAGCCCCTGCAACAACTCGAATAGGTGCCATCGCGAGAGCATCGAATAACTGACGCATTTGAATACGATTGTGATACTGCAAGGTATAGATTAAGTCGTCTAAAGCTAATAACGTACGTTTCATCGCATCGTCATAACTTAGTTCGCCGGGAAAACTTTTATTTAAGACTACGGGTATTAGCGCAGTAAAAAATTCTCTATCAGTACGTTGTAAAAATTTATATTCTGAATGTTGTTCCCGCGGAGAAGAACAGCCCGTAAGCGTTGCGACGGTACTACCGAGCGCAAGTGTTGCAGTGCCCATTAAGCCAAGCTGTAAAAAACCGCGGCGTGTTGTAGGCAATGCCTGATCTATTTTAGAGTTCATCATAGCTCTCATAGTTATTTTTTATTTTTGTCGTAGCATGAGCTTGCGATATAGCATAATACAAGCTCATAAAATCAGACTATTAACGAATGAAAAAAGTATAAATCATTTTACGAATTGAATTGTCGTAAGGAGGATACGCTAGGTTGCCCGTTGAGAAACGACCTTTACGATGAACCGCTTTCGCTTTCGAGAAGGTAATAAAACCTTCTTTGCCGTGGTAATGACCCATCCCAGAATCACCGACGCCACCAAACGGCATGTCTTCTTGAGCAAGGTGCATCAGGGTATCGTTCACACAGACACCGCCAGAGTGAGTATTGTCTAATACGTAGTTCTGTTCATTCTTGTCATAACCGAAAAAATACAAGGCCAGTGGACGTGGGCGATCGTTGACGTGTGCAATGGCTTCATCCATTGAATCGTAGGTTATGATCGGAAGAATAGGACCAAATAGCTCTTCTTCAGCAATGGTCATTGTGTCCTTCATGTTTTGTACGATAACAGGGGCTAATTTTCGGCCAGCAGAAAGATCTTCTTTTGCGGGATTTATTTCCGTTAGTTTTGCGCCCTTGTCTTTCGCATCTTCAATCCAGTTTGTCAGACGCTGATATTGGCGATCGTTAACGATTGCTGTGTAATCGTTGTTGTCTTTTAATGTTGGGTACATTTTTGTGAAAGCTGCGATGTACGCTTGAATGAATTCTTCTTCTTGTGCTTTTGGTACCAAAATATAATCAGGAGCGACACAGGTTTGACCTGCGTTCATTGATTTACCAAAGCAGATGCGTTCAGCGGCATCTTTCATTGGAATATTTTTAGAAACAATGGCTGGAGATTTGCCGCCTAATTCTAATGTGACAGGTGTTAGATTTTTTGCGGCGGCGGCCATAACAAAACGACCGACAGTTGTTGAACCCGTAAATAGAATGTGATCAAAAGGTTGTTCGGTGAATACGATGGCTGCATCAGCTTCGCCTTCAATGACACAGACACGGTTTTCCTCAAATATTTCTGCAATCATCGCTTTGAATACTTTGTTCAGATTCGGAGTGAATTCCGACATCTTAATCATTGCGCGATTACCGGCTGCTAATGCAGCAACTAATGGCCCAATGGCCAGGAAAATAGGATAGTTCCAAGGAACGATAATGCCGACAACTCCTAATGGCTGATAACGTACTTCATTTTTAGCTGGAGCGAACAGCATGCCAACACCACGCTTACTGGGTTTCATCCATTTACGCGTTTTTTTGATCGCCATATTGATGCCTTCAACACTGGTCAGAATTTCAGCCAGTAAAGTTTCATCTTTTGAGCGACAGCTAAAATCTTCGTTTACTGCTGCGGCCAGTTGGTCTTGGTATTTTATAGTGACATTCTTTAAGGCTTTCAAATGACCAATACGCTGCTCTGCTGTCGGCATGAGTGACTTACCATAAGCACTTTTTTGGCGGATAAAAAGCTCTTTTAACCGAATAATCTCAGTATCTAAAGAAGTAACTTCAGCAGCATTGGCAACCATGGTAAGTCTCCGGAAGAGGGATTGTAAAAATAATAATTATTGTTCTATGTGTATTATTAGAGTGATTGCTCTAAACTGTCAATAGTAACTGCCATAAATAGACGCTTAGGTTTACAATATAGCTGCTTATAATTAGGTTAATAATAAAAGGATGTTAAAACCAGAATGAAGACTCGTGATCGTATTCTCGCTGCTGCTCTAGAATTATTTAACCAACAAGGTGAGCGTAAGGTAACGACCAATCATATCTCAGCACACTTAGGCATGTCTCCGGGTAACCTTTATTACCATTTCAAAAATAAACAAGAAATCATCTATGAGCTGTTTCTGAGTTATGAGGAAATGGTTGATGCTAATTTAAAAGTGCCAACAGAGCGTCAGCTCACGGTAGAAGACAAGCTTCATTATTTGCAAAAGGTCTTTCAAGGCTTATGGGAATATCGCTTTATTCATCGAGATATGGAGCATTTATTATTAGGCGAAGATAGGCTGCATTCGCGTTATCGTGATTTCTTTCGTCGTTGCCAAAAAAATACCGAGGGAATTTATAAGGGTTTGCGTGATGCCAATATTATTAAGTTGGATGATCGGAATTTAGAAGGACTCGCGTTGAATACTTGGATTGTGGTGACGAGCTGGTTTTCGTTCTTACAGTGCAATTTACTCGCAGACAAAAACGAAAGCATTACCTTAGATATGGTGAAAGGCGGAATCTATCAAGTCTTTCAGCTAGAGCACCCGTATTTGAGTGATGAGTATCGTGAGCAGGTAGAATTGATGCAGGCCGCCTTTATTCCTAAGCCTGATTGGTTGTAACCAGGCCCTGCTCTAAAGTGATCTCTCTTTAGAGCACTGGGGGTTGAAACAATTACTCGACTTCAAATACCATAAAGCTAAATTCTTTCGCATCTTTACGCTTGGTTTCTAGCCAGTTGGCTGGAATACAAGATAGATCGGCATTAGCTTCCACTTCGACATATACCAAGCAGCCGACTTGGGCTTTCTCAGCGATAATCTCTACTGCAGGCTTTAGTAAGTCGCGGCCAAATGGCGGATCGAGGAAAATGACATCGAATTGCGCTAATTCACTCTTCTGCGTTAACCAAGCAATGGCATCGGTCTGATGGACTTGAGCATTACTGGCATTTAGTGATTCTAATGATTCACGAATGCAGCGAACTGCGCTGGCATTGAACTCTAAAAAAGTGACTTCTTTTGCGCCACGACTAAGCGCTTCATAGCCAAGGGCGCCACTGCCTGCGAAGCAGTCGAGAATCAGCTTGCCTTCGATATCCCATTGCAGCCAGTTAAAAACCGTCTCACGTACCTTATCCATGGTCGGGCGTAAGCCAGGAGCATCAGCAAATTGAATGCGGCGCGAACGCCAATCACCACCGATAATGCGCAATTGCTGGGTGCCTCTGCGTAAACTGGTTTTATTACTGCTGCTTTTCTTTTTCGCCATGGGGAATACTGCCTAAGTGTTCTGCTGGTTCTGTTTCTAATACGGGTTTTAACATCGGTTCTTGTACCTGACACTGACTCAAATACATTTCTAACTGTTTTACATCTAATGCATTAATGCCCCAATAACCCTCTAATAGGTAATTTTGAGGCAGGCGATAGTATGCGAGGTCGGCCAGTATGTCGAATTGAGTTGCTGGGTTTTGCCAATTTAATTGCCATTGCTGCACAAAGGTTTGCTTCCATGTATGCAGAGATTGTTCATTGATTGATGCGAACTTAGGCCATTTAGAAAGCCACCATTGTTTTGCATCGATATTGGCGCGGCTATAATGAGTATTCGCGAGTTGATCTTGCAGCCAGTATTGCGCACTGACGGGTTGCCAAGGGCAGGTGCGTACTTCGGTAGAATCAGCTGCTCTAGTCGCATTAGTCGTTGCAGCGAACGATGTTAACGGTTTCAGCTCTAGGCTTTTAATTAGGCGAGCGCTGGTGAGGCGAGCAATGTCTGAGCTCCAAGGGCCTTGTAGCACTATCGTCGCTGGCTGACCTTTTAACGTCGTAGGAAAATCTTTGATCTGCTGGCTGAGCTTCGATAAACCTAATTCAAAGTCTTCGCCGATATTGATATCCCACTGCCAATAATCTCGCTGCCAGCTGACGACGGTCGAATTTAAAGGGTTATTAGTATTAGTAGATTCAGTATTGCTTGGTTTTGGCTCTTGTCCTCGGATACGAATGTGAAGGTCGGTATCAAGGCGGGTTTGCCAAATAACCTGAACACCTTCACGGCTCGACCAAGTCTGCTGCTGTAATTCGCTCAGTGCAGGCAAGACGATGATTTCAGTTTTTCGTGAATCTTCCGTGTGCTGCTTGTTAATATTGGCATCAATACTGGCCCAGCCAATTAAGATAATGCAGGTAAAGATGATTAAATTGAGAGATGAACGACTAAAACGTAGCTTCATTCTGCTTCCTTGTATTATTCACAACAGGCGATAGGTGGTAGGATAGACCGCAACTAAATCTTATTCGAGCGATAGATTCGAGAACCCGCGATGTTTGATATATTTAAGCGTAAGAAAAAACCCGCCAGCGACCAGCAGGACGTGGCTAAAGCAACTGACAATACAGTTGTAGAGACTGAATTAAACGATACTGGCGAACATGAAAATAACAGTGATGCTGCTGTTACAATTACTGCCGAAAGTACCGTTGTTGAGCTTGCAGCAGAGCAGCCTGCAGAAGCCCATATCGAGAGCACCCCCGCGCCAGATATGAGAAAAACCGGTATTCCTGCGAGCGAAGATACTGTCTTCTTCCAAGATATGGCTGATCAAGCAGATGGTTCGTCAGCCGAGAAAAAGAAAGGTTTCTTCAGCCGTCTAGCGACTGGGCTGAGTAAAACCCGTTCTGGTTTTAGCGATGGCGTTGCTAACCTTCTGTTAGGTAAAAAAGAAATTGATGACGACCTGCTAGAAGAGTTAGAAACTCAGCTAGTGATGGCTGATGTGGGTGTTGAGGCGACTCGTGAGATAATGGCGAAGTTGACCGAGCGTGTTGGTCGTAAAGAACTGACCGACTCTGACGCTTTGTTTGAAGCTTTGATCAAAGAACTGCAAGATGTGTTGGCGCCGTGTGAACAGCCTTTGGTGATCGACTCCGGCAACAACAAGCCTTATGTGATCTTGATGGTCGGTATCAACGGAGTGGGTAAAACAACTACGATTGGCAAATTAGCCAAGCAGTTCCAGGCTAAAGGAAAATCCGTGATGTTAGCGGCGGGTGATACTTTCCGCGCGGCCGCAGTCGAGCAGTTACAAGTATGGGGCGAGCGTAATGATGTTCCTGTTGTTGCTCAGCATACGGGGGCAGATAGTGCATCGGTACTTTATGATGCATTAGAAGCCGCAACTGCTCGTGGCACAGATATCTTAATTGCTGATACCGCAGGGCGTTTGCATACGAAAGACAACCTCATGGGCGAGCTGGAAAAAGTGGTTCGCGTGATGAAGAAAATTGATCCTGAAGCTCCGCATGAAGTGATGTTGGTACTGGATGCCGGTACGGGCCAGAATGCGATTAACCAAGCGGTTCAATTCCAAAAGTCTGTGGGCGTTACGGGTTTAACACTGACTAAGTTAGATGGTACAGCGAAAGGCGGTGTGATTTTTGCGCTAGCTCAACAGCTGGGGTTACCGGTTCGCTTTATCGGTATTGGGGAAGGCATTAATGATTTACGTCCGTTTGATGCCAATGACTTTACTCGCGCGCTATTTGATAAAGAGAGCTTATAAAATATTTCGTTAAGCTTGTTGATTAAAATAATAAATTTATGACTACAGTTTGCGCGTATTAATAGGTGAAAGCGCTGCCAACGCTAGGTTAAACCTAAGCTGTAGCAAGGAGTTCTAACTTTGCCAATGGTTCGTTTTGATCGTGTTAGTAAGCGTTACCCTTCGGGTAACGAAGCGCTTAGTGGTGTTAGCTTTGAGCTAGCGCGTGGAGAAATGGCTTTTCTTACAGGCCACTCCGGGGCAGGTAAAAGTACTCTGCTCAAACTTATGATGCGAATGGAAGTGCCTACTCGCGGCGAAGTTATTGTCGATGGCAGCAATTTATCGCGTTTGCGCGAAGGCCTAGTGCCTTACCATCGACGCAAAGTCGGCGTCGTTTTTCAAAATCATCAATTACTTTTTGATCGTAGTGTTTTTGAAAATGTTGCGTTGCCTTTATTAATCGCAGGTACGTCATTAAAAGAAACGGGTCGTCGGGTCCGTGCTGCATTGGATAAAGTCGGTTTGTTGGGTAAAGAAAAACTTAACCCTATTCAACTCTCTGGTGGCGAGCAACAACGAATCGGTATTGCTCGTGCTGTGGTAAATAAGCCTGCGCTATTAATTGCCGATGAACCAACGGGTAACCTCGATCCAGAACTCTCCGCCGAAATTATGAACTTATTTAGCCAGTTCCAGCAAGTTGGCGTCACTGTTTTAATTGCGACTCACGACATTGCCCTCGTAGAGCGTATGAATAAACGTCGCTTAATTCTGCAGGATGGGCAGATGATCGAAGGGCATCAGTTTAATAGCGGAGCCTCTCATGTCTGAAAAACCGAC
>Ga0209305_1000142_pt1 | contig 52534 bp, 50 predicted proteins | sample COGITO_mtgs_1103_FD_184792 | JGI IMG/M metagenome (GOLD analysis project Ga0209305, IMG submission 184792) | Pelagic marine microbial communities from North Sea - COGITO_mtgs_110321 (SPAdes) (version 2) | ecosystem: Environmental > Aquatic > Marine > Epipelagic ...
AGACAACAACTAATGGTTAGTAGCGTGGACCAAACCTCATGCGCTCGCGAACCCGAAGACAACTTACTAAAAACAGATAAGGGTGACTCCTGAAAGAACGAGCTTAAACCATAGTCGTTTGTTATGTTGCGGATTTACGTTTTAGTTTTGACCACAGCCAAAGAACAATTAGAACCTGCACTAGACTATTTAAAACGAATATTAGCCAGTATGCTATTTCACTAAGTTCATTCAGCTTTTCAAAATGCTCCCAAAATAAATTTATTGGGCCATACAATAGCTTTAAACCATTGATAGAAATAAACGAATACACATGATCAAACACAGTCCATTTATCACTGTCCTTAAACCCTAACCCAATGGTTGCTCCTAGAGCCAAAAACGAAAACAAAATCGTTAGCCCAAGGTGAATTAGCGTTCCTTTAAAAATATGCTTTCTATTCATCTAGCAACATAACAACCTATTACCCGAAAAAATTCCGGTAATGCTGTCGTTTGATTTATCTTGGTATATGGGGTTTGTCGCATGGCTAAAATCCTTTTAGTTTGTTTGCAGAGTTCTATAAAACAACGTTTCTTGTTTTTTTCCTTATTGCTGTAATGTACCAAATAACGGATTTTTTGCAAAGTATTGCTCTTTACAGGAATTATCGCTTTATTGTACGTATCAACAGTAATTTTTTGCAGTAAAAATCTAACGTATTTAAAGCTTTTTAAAGCCTTTGTATAAAGTTTTTCGACCGTCCGCTTTTTCTCATTTAAACAATATATCTGCCGCGGAGGCACTTGTTGAAACTTCATATGTGTAGAATCTTTTTATTAAGGTTATTGTGAAATTCGTAACGTATCTAATTTGAACCGCGTATGCCGTATTCATGACCAAGTTGAACATGTAAAACGGGCCGTTTGCGAGCACAGATTTTCTACGAATTCGAGGCTATCTAAACTAATTACAGTTACACAATCTTAGCATTTTACAGGCATTTCCAATCTAGTCAGAGACGCTCTGAATTCATATTGTTTGTGTTTTCAACTGAACATCTATGTTGAGTAAATGTCCATATAGAGTATTTCTTTTCTTATCCAGTACGATATTTCTAGTTATATAAATAAACGCCTTCCGAAAAATTTTGTAATGGGTAATACGCAATTAAAATTATGATAAAAACAACTAGTCTTACAGCATTAATTTTGATGTCTGTCTTTTTGCTCTCAGTATTGATACACGAATCGGGTCATGCGCTTATCGCTAAAAGTGTTGGCTATAATATTGATAAAATATATATCTTTCCTGGTTATCAGCTCTATCCTAAATTCGGTGATGAATTTATTGGTGAATGGCCTCACGGACAAATAGCATTTACTCAAATAAGGTCAGACATAATTTTTAAGTCAATTCCTACAAAAGAACAAATAGAGTTGTTAGAGAATAGCTGGCAACCGGCTTTGATTCAGCTCATGGGAAGTGGTTTAACATGGTTAGTTTCAGTTATCTGCTTAATCACTCTTCGGTTTTTAAAACCGTGGAGTATTTTGTTTTACTTGATGCTAGTGGGTTCAGTATTTTATTACGACATTGTATTTTACGTAATATTTCCTTATTACTTTGAAGTTCCACACATGGTATTTTGGGGTGGTTATCCTTCAGAACCAGTCGCTGCCTTAAGTAAGCTTGGTTTAGATATGGGCTTATCTGCGGGGCTAATTCTTCTTATTTGTTCAATACAAACGATTTATTTAGCACGCTTCATATACGATTGTAGGCCACGCAATACAATGCCATAGCGAAAAAATTATTTTCTGCTGAGTTGCCGACATTCATCGCTTTATTTCGCACCATCAAAAGTAGTTAATAGTGGAGTCACTTAAGCAAGACTCAACCTTTGAGGGTGTCTCACGGTTATTTGCAGCATACAAAGCACGCCGTGCCAACATCACTAAATTAAGCGGATACGCTAACTTACTTAAGCTATTTCTTTCTTCCGAGGTTTTTTCAGTATGGTCTTTTAGCGTTTCAATCGCTTTCTTATGCAGGGCGACATGATTGGTGAGATTGACCTCGGTATTATTTGCTAAGCCATATGACATTCTGTTGTAAGCAAGTTGCTCAGCAGCGCTTTGGGTGCTAACGAGCACAGCAAGCTCCGACAGTGTAATAACATTGGGCAAATCAGCAGGATGCGACTCAAAATAATCATCAACACTTGCATCGTGGTCACTATAGCTAATGTTATGTTTTTCTAGTTTAGATGATGAGTACCAATGCGCCTCATGAAAACTAACTTGCTTATCTTTGTTTGCATCGGCAGCAATATTATCTTCTAAGAAAAAGTACTTTAAATAATCGTCAGACGATTCGATGGCTTCTAAAGATGTTTGGCAGCCTGTAGAGATTGCGTCTGGGTGCGCCGCGAAGTAACCGCACTGTGCTACTTTTGCAAACAAACCACTGTGGCACGAACCACTGACATAAGTAATGTGTTTATTGGTTTTGTCGAAGCCTGCTTTTAGTGCTTCAGGAGTCACGGTCAACGCACCTCCCCATATCGGTGTGCCAGTGGGTCCACTATGCCCAACCTGAATAATTAGTTGCCTCTCATGCTTCGATGAAGCAACATTTTGTAGCCAACTATTCATGCCATCAGCAGTGGAAGGATATTGTGCATCTATATCAGAGGAAACGAACTCATATTGGTCTCCTGTCTTTACTAAGGTGTCACGATACTTTTCGAGTCCGTTTGCATAAATCGTTAACAAACTCTCATTGCTAAATAGTGCTTGTAGCTGTCTTATGCGAGTAGATATGAATAGACCATTAGCAGCTGGTTGCTTCGCCGTTCCTAATATCGATACTTGAGTATTTTTAGATTTAATTGAATCATCGGTTACTACCCAATCATCAAGCTTTACATTGAAATCACTTCGCTCACTCGGGTTGAGCGCTCGTTTTGCAAAGTGCTCTAAATTAAACTCACGCCGGAAGAATTCACCGTAATTAAAACCAAAGCTGTGCAATTCATCTAGGGTCGCAGTAACTGGAGGACGCATGTATTTTTCGTTAATTACCCCATTGCGCCAATCGGCGGACTCTGCAATGTTACCGTGGTACAACACAGTGTCACCCTCTACTACAGCAATATTCAGTTGAACGGGCCAGTACTCGTTTCCTTTTGCTATTTCATCTACCAATCGCTTATAAGAATCGGGCACGCTGTCTTTGTCGACCTCCTTAATCAAGAAGTTTACATTCTGTAAAGAAATACTGTGCCCGTAATCTCTATCTACTTTTGTTTTGTCAAAAATTTCGCACACATTACATTCATTTCCGGATAATAACCAAATCTCAGGTTGCACGTCCGACTCTTGACTACTCACCTTGGTTGTTAGGAACATTAAGGTCACTAAAAAGTAACTTCTGATAATATATTTATCATTCCATCTATTCATTTGGCAGTATCTCTTTAAAAATCGTTAATGGACTCTTGGCAGGAATCAATTTCAATTATTTTTAATAAAAAATGTCTAGTTGTATAACAATACTAAAAACTATAACCATTATTTTTTCGCATACATGATCCCAAAAAAATGAATACCTATTAGCCACCATATAGCTTGCTTCAAGACCATATGAATTTCATGAATTTTGGGAAAAGTATCATAAAAGCTCTCTTTATCAGGCGCTATTTCTGTGCCTAACACGGTTAATGGAATTTCATAGTTGTTAATTAATGCGATGCCTGTAACAGCTAGTGAGAAGATGCAGAAGTACAACGCGATGTGAGTAAGCTTGATAAATAGGGCGTGCTTTCCACTTTTTGGCTTAACTCTTGGAATTTCTGTTTTAGAAATGTAAGGGAAAACAAGTCTAGCAAGGGTAAATAAAACTAGAGCGATACCAATCAATGCATGCATTTCAACAGCATCTTGCCTATGTTCGAGTTGCCCTTTAATTTCCCAATTAACATTGTGGAGTTGTGTCGATAAGTTCATCAGCATGAAAAGTAATAAAAAAGCAGATAACCAGTGAAGTGCTCTGTCGACTATGTAAGATTTAGATTTCATTGTACTCTCACTAACCAGCGCATTATATTTATTAATAACTGCTGATTCTGTAACGCATTGTCAGCATTCATTCCCATCTTCCAAGTCTCGTTATCTTCTGTGACAATTTGCGCGGTAAACATGCCAGCTTCGCCAAACACTGCAGCTCTGCCCTCGGCAAATCCCAGTTATCTGAATTTTTCTCACTTAAGGCATTTGCTATAACGAGAACGTCAAATTTGGTCAGGGAGTCTTCGGCCGCATCTACCGCAACTATGCGTGAGGCGGAATCGCACAGTTTGCACTTGAAAGGTTGTGGAACAAAGTTTTTAGCAACTTGTTGCTGAGCAATTCCATCTCCCACACAGGTTATAAAAAAGATAATAATTAATAGCAGCTTCCCTGAATTCATATAACGTCCTTTTTCATTCATCAGTAGGATAGCAAAGCTTTGGCTAATTTTTCCAAATATTTTATAGTTTGCTTTAGGAGCGCCCAAAAAGACTATCAATAGGGTTAGAGGAGTGTCTGCTTTTGGGAATGGATTATTGAATTTTAATCATTACCTCGTTTCGACGCATCATGGGTAAGGTAAGCGGTCCGTTGTAGCCTGCTTTTACCGCTTCACCTATCGCGGTAAAACCTTTCGCAGTAATCCAATCTGTCAGAATTTTCGTGTGCTCTTCTACGTTACCGTCACTTAGCGTGCCGCTGAACTGAATAGCCGCTACTTTGTAGTCTTTAAGCTCACTGACCTTAAGATCAGGGTTTGTTGGCTTCGGCGTTGTTGCTAACGTAAAACTCTTCGGCATAACAAATGACATTAGCGCTTCGTCTGTGTTCTCGTTCATGAACACCGGTGCCGTCATCGAGATTTCCGTTCCCTTTTTAGAGCCATTTTTGTCGTCCATGATAACTGGCGCAGTCATAGAGATTTCTGTAGCACCTTCATTTTCGCCACCAATGTATTTGAATAATTTTCTAAAAGCGCTATTGCTGCTATTCCCAGCCATGCTGGTTGACACTAGCACCATTGATTCGTAGTTACGCACTTCAATGTTTTTGGTTTCGTCAGACTTTAGAAGGGTGTATGGTGCAGTTTCTACATCACTTTGACCGACCACTGAGCAGCCTGCAACAAAGATCGAGGTCAATATTGTTAAAAGAGATTTCACGCTAAGTCCTTAACTAATGATTTTTTTAAATTCGATTAAAGCAATAAATCTTCAATCTGGTAAGAAACAATAGAAATACTCCTACTATTGTTTTAGTACGAAGATCTTTAATTAAAGTACCATTAATGTAGCTTCAGTAAGATTTTTATTTGTTCAAGATTTAAAGCTGCCGCAATTTTCTTTTGTTTTTATTGCTGAGGCCAATATTTAAATACTCAGGCAATTCAGTCATAATCAGGCAATGTTCGGAACTAGAATGATAATTCCATAACTTCAATCACAGTAGCAAAGGCATCAACATGCAAAAAACACTCGTACTTACAGGTGGCAGTTCAGGAATAGGTTTAGCCATTGCCGCGAAGTTCGAAACCAATGGTTTTAATGTGTTTAACCTAGACATACAGCCCGGTACTTTCGGTAAATTTATTGAATGCGATGTGACAAACCATAGTTCTGTTCAAAATGTCATTTCCAAAATTGCAGAGCAACACAAAATTGACGTGCTGATATGCAATGCTGGAAAACACATGTCGGCGGATATCGAAGGCACTTCAGAAGCAGATTTATTGGCATTGTTTAATTTAAATGTGAAAGGTGCATTTTCCGCAACGCAATCAGTTTTACCCTCAATGAAAGCGAAAAGTGCTGGCGTGATTTTATATATCGCATCTGAACAAGCACTCGTAGCTAAAACAAACTCCTTCGCCTATAACTTAAGTAAGCACGCATTAGCATCGATGGCAAAAACGACCGCCTTGGACTATGCAAAATTCAACATTCGCGCAAACGCATTGTGTCCCGGTACAATTGAAACTCCGTTATATCACAACGCGATTGATCGTTATTGCGAACAAAGTGGCGCAGATAAAGCGGCAGTGCATGCCGACGAAGCAGCATCACAGCCGCTGGGTCGCATAGGTCAACCAGAAGAAGTGGCCGCAATGGCTTATTTCTTAGCCTCCGATGAGGCCAGCTTTGTAACGGGTAGTCTGCAGGTGATGGATGGCGGCTATACCGCAGGTTGATTCATGATTAATATTATTGACCCTCACCTACATTTATTTGATTTAGAGCGCGGCCAATATGATTGGTTAAAATCTGAGTACCCTCCGACTTGGTCTGATAAAAATACTATTCATAAAAGTTATATCGAAGCTGATTTACAAAAATCTGCAGCGTTTTCAGTTTCCGGATATGTGCATATTGAGGCTGGTTTTGACAACGATTTAGGTCATCTTGAAATTGCAAATATAGAGCAAAGGGCGAGTTTGCCACAGCGCTCCATTGGCTTTATTGATATAACGCTCGAACCCGCTGAGTTTGTAAATGAATTTAATAATCAAGCTCAATACAGAAGCACTGTTGGCATTCGTCACATTATCGAAACGCTAGATTTATCTACCGAAAACACACTATTACTTGAACAAGACTTCTCAAAAAACGAAGTCAAGCGCATAACAAGCATATTAGAGAACGTTAATTCTTATACGAATTTAACCTTTTTGCAAACGCGCAAGGGTATATTTGAACTGCAATGCGATGTTAACAACCGCGAGTTAGTCGTGCAGGTTTTTGCTTTCTTTCAGCGCCTTCCTAATTTACAGATAGTGCTGAATCATGCTGGCTTCGCCCCTTCTGCTTTTGATAAAAATGGACAAGCTAATGCGGAGTTTGACGATTGGAAATTGAATACCGAACTGTTAACTCGACTGCCTAATATAGCGGTAAAATGTTCAGGCTTTGAAATGGTTGACCGCGCCTACGGAAAAAGCCAAATTGAAGCAGTACTAACGCATTGCATCAATGTATTCGGTCTGAATAAGGTGATGCTAGCTAGCAACTTTCCCCTTTGTGAGCTTTCAGTCACTTATGAATATTACTGGAAACAGATTTTTGAGGTACTTGAAAAGATGGTCAATACCGGACTATTAAATGCAGCGCAGAAAAAAGCGCTTTACTCGGACAACGCTTTGCGTATCTATAAATTTGTTCGACGATAATATGTTACATGCAAATAAAGTTTATCAACTGTGGCGCCCAAAGCCGCTACTACTGAGTGTTGACCACAAGTATGCACATAGCCTTTTTGGAGTTGCCAACAAATCATCTCTATGTTCACAGGTTGCTTATGACCGCTTCACTCATAAAGTCTTTCTCCGAAAACCGCTTTAAGTAAAAGTTGACGTCAGACACCACCTGCCGATGTCCCCAATGAATAGAGCAGGCTGAGTTGACAAAGATGGGGAGTAAAATAACTGCTCGGTGAACAAATTTAACTAACATTTATAGTCCTTTGTAAATCACTTAGTTTAGTCCACAGTACATTTTTTTGAAGCCCCTTGTCTACTTGCAATTGTTTCAAAATATTAGTTGAAGGTCTCATACCAATTTGCTTTGAGAGCTAGTCAAATTCGCCTTCCAAACAAGAAAGAGCAGCCCTTAACTAAATTTCCTGTATTCAGAGAAATTAGCTCTACGAAGTCGATCTGACTAACTTTGTCAGATTCTCTAAATTGCTTAATTTCAAAGTAGTCTTCTGAATAATCAGCTCCCTCGCTTTGCAATTCCAAAAATGGGTATTGTCTGTATTTCCAGATGCCCTTTATTACCCCGCCAACATTCCGATTTCCACCAGCTTCTATTACGAGCTGGAAAGATCCATTTTTATTTAAGGTAAGATATGTAGCGGTGTCACAATTTTTCCCTATGTACTTGTTTACTAAGTCCTGCGGGAAGAATGTACTTGTTCGATCTCGATTTTTGGGTATTAAGAAAAGAGCCACTGAATCTTTTGTATACCAATGATTACCTTGAGTTAATGCTTGTATGCGCTGAATAGGAAAGCCGGCAGAGGCAGAAATATCAGATGCAATGTTAATTGTTTCAGATTCTCTTAACAGCAAAGAGTAGAGAAGAGTATTTGCCTCAATCGTTGCCGGAAAATCAAATTCGTTTATCTCGACGTGATATTTTGTTGACTGCTCAAAACTATCTATAATCTCATTTCTTTGAATATCATCTAAATACTTTGCATAAACATGGACTGTCGGTTTATTTGTACAACCAAATAAAAACAATACAAAAAATATCAACAGGTAATTAAGGCCTTTCATCCATGCGTTCCTTAGACCCACAAAAGATTACAACTGTAATCCAAACCCGAGCTTTGAACAATAATTATGGTATAAATTGTAAACAACGGCTTTTACCGTGTCTTTAATCTCATTCTCTACTGACAGCTTTAAGTCGACTTTTTGTCTTTCTGAAGATAAAAATTCCGAAAAAGTAGACTTAAGTTTGAAGAAAGTTGTCAGGAGCATTAGTTTGGTGCAAGGTAAAAGGCTTTGCGTGACCATTGAGTACCTCAGTTACCCATATTGCTTGGGCTAACTAGATAGCCACAGCAATATCCTCAGGTTGTTTCAGCTCCAAAAGATTCTTAATAGTTTTTTCAGATAACAAACTACGACCTAAATCAGTCTGATCAAACAAGTTTGCCATTATGCTCAAATATTGCCTATATTCACCCGACAAAAAATGTAGATCAGCGGTAAGCACTGCAGTTGCCCAATAGCTATCCCAATGTAACAAATTGCTTGCTAAAGCTTTATGCAAATACATCATACCATTGCGCTTATTTTCTTCATTTTCGATATCGGAGACCATTAGTCTGCCCAATAAGTTATGGGCATAGGCAACATCATAGGTATTATGAGGTTTGCTCTGCAGACCTCTTTCAATTATTACAATAGACTCTTTCACTCGGTCAGCATTATATTCATCCATAGCTTTCTCTAAAAAGTCCATCGTTTTACTACTCAACAAATTGGGCTTAGCTCCGCTACCACCTTCCAAATGTAACTGGTTAGAAGTAAATATTTTACGCACAGCACCAGCCAATTCAGCTAAGTCTTGTTCATTTTCGATTCTCTGGAAATCGCCCTTTACTAAGTGCCTGTAACCTTGGGCTACATTTATTTTTGTTGGATCCTTCTCGCTCATAAACTCGCTCAGTTCGCCAAGCGCTTCAAAACGTTGTGAAGCTGGCACATTTTCAGAATATTTGGATAAGCAAGTCGATAAATAGGTAAATAACAAATACGACACTTTGCCCTCTACTGGCGCTGCCATTCCGACAACGGGCTGCTGACAAAGATCACGATACTTAAGATAGATTGATTTCGTTTTTTCAGAGTTGGCGCTGTAATGTTTAGTCTGTAGATCTTTGCCTTCTTGATAAGACGCTACCTCTTCGGGATAGAGGCTTATTAACACATCAAGATTCTGCTCGAAGGTGTTGTCTGATATATAGTCCCATAAGCCAATTCTTTCGTACTGAGAATATGCAAGTAAGGCCTTGTTGTTCCCTAAATCAATAAGCATTTCTAGTAAAGCTTTAGATTTAGTACGTTTTGCTTGTTCTTTGCTCAGGATGTAAAAAGAAGCATAAGCCAGAATATTTTGTTGATCGCCGCTAGCAATGACACTTTCGACATCGCTAAGCACTTTGTCTATTTTTTGTTCATATGATTGCGTAGGCGGCTGTGTACTTACACTGTTGCCTTTATTTGCAGACGTAGATTGGCAGGCGCTAATGCCACAAAGGGACAGTAAAATTAGAGGTAGATATTTGATGATTTAAATTCCTTTTTGAGATAAATGCATGGTAGATATTGATGTGAAAAAGAGCAAAAACAACATATTTACTAGTGATAACTCACTCTTTGCAATATCCCTTGTCACAGCAGTCATTCACGTATGACTAATTTATGCTGAATAAAACGCCCTGATTTTAATTGAAGTAGCATTCTATTACTATCCTTTAAAGCTCAACTTTAATGTCGGCATTAGTCGATTTAAGCCGTGCTTTGCCAATCCGCTAAGGGCAAATATCCCAACATTTAATGATACTTTATTAGCACAGCCCTGAATAAAAAATACAAACATGACCATAATTAATAAATGTAAATTTTTCATTGTTACCCTTGAACAAAATTTTTAACTGAAGTTACTGAGCTCATATAATATTTTTTATGAAGACTTCATTGCAACAACGGTGCTTTGTCATTTCGAAAACCCTTCATAGTTATAGAGTGCTAGGAACGTTGTCACACAGTCAATGATGTCTAGCAATCAGGCACAACGAGAAAACTCATTAAACTAAGGCTCAATGAGTTTAATAGGCAGACTAATCGATTGTAAGTTTAGAATTCCTCTTCTTTTCTTCTAATAAACAATCAGTTAGTTAAGTTTTTTGTTCACCACTCTACTTAACCGTCACGTGCGGCGAGCGTTTCACTACTTCATCATTCAACTCAATACCAATGCCCGGTAAATCAGGCACCTTAAACTTGCCATTAACAGGCTGGTAATCTTGAATGCAAAGCTCTCTATTCCATGATTTTATTGCGTAGGTGTGGTGTTCATGAATTAAAAAGTTAGGGATCGCCGCTTCTAGCTGTAGCGCAGCTGCTGTTGCCACAGGCCCGCCGCAAACGTGTGCTTGCACTCTAATATCGTAAACATCAGCGTAATCGCACACTTTCTTCGCTTCGGTAAAACCGCCGCACAGGCCTACATCCGGCTGCAATACATCTATACTTTGATCTTCGAAATAAGGGCGAACATCCCAACGATGATACAAACGCTCACCACCTGCAATCGGGACTTTCACATTCTGAGATACCTTCTTATGCACCGCTGAGTTTAAATAATTTACGGGTTCTTCAAACATCATACAGCCCACTTCTTCCACTATGGAGCCCATTTGAATCGCCGAGGCGCAGCCCATAAGCGAATGTGCTTCGAAAATAATATCTACTTCGTCACCCACTTCTTTACGAATGGCACGCATACGATCGCCAAAAAGCTTCATTTGCTTTGGCGTAAATAGCTTAGTGCGATCATAGCTTGAGTCGCCGTTTGCATCGTACACGATAGGATCGACTTTTATCGCGTCGTAACCCTCTGCAATGGCTTTTGCTGCTGCTCTAGCGTAATCATCCGGCGTAAGCATTTTGATGCAGTCTTGACTCCAGTCAAACTGTATTTGGCTGGCGTAAGTGCGCAGGTCGTCATTCGTTTTGCCACCCAACAGCTGATAAACAGGTACATTTAGCGCCTTCCCTTTAATATCCCAAAGCGCAGTATCAATGGCGCTCATTGCAGCATATAGCACAGGGCCGCCGCCTAATCCCCAGAAGCTTTCGCGCAGCATTCGAGACCACAACAACTCCGTTTTGAAGGGGTCGAAACCAATGAGAACAGCTTCGACAATTTCTTTGATCATCGCAGCCGCGGCGCTGTGACCCCAGTCGTATGCTAATCCCGCTTCGCCAACGCCATGAATACCTTCATCAGTATGCACGCGCACAAAAATAGGATTCCAAGGTGGACGCTCAGGGCAGTGAATATCGAAGATTTCTACATGGGTTACTTTCATTTTAGGGCCTCAAAATAGGTTACTTATTGAATATCACGCAACTACATGAACTATCGCGTGAATTACTTTAATCTTTTTACAAAGAACGTGTCCGTTCTCTAGTTTTCATTATTTTTTTGCTATTAAATTTCAGCTTCTTATATTTACTGATCAAAGTCAGGATAAGCTCTTTTTGCCCTGCGCATCATAGCAGGCCACGCTTTCTGACCGCCTGTTAAACCAGTATGAACAATATTCGCCTGTGCTTTAATGCCGTCAATTATCGATTGATCAATTGTCGTAAGCTGATTATGCGAATTCTGCATTTTCACCTGTACTTCACAAGCCCGAAGCAAGTCATACATATGCATAAAAGCATCGCCGATAGTGTTGCCCATCGTCAATGCACCATGATTTCTAAGCAACATAAAGTTGGCATTCCCTAGGTTAGCCTGCAGACGTTTAATTTCATCAGGGTTCACAGCCAAGCCTTCGTAGTTATGATAGCTCATGCTAGCCAACGCAAACGCTGAATATTGACTGTAGGGTTGAAGTCCGTCTTTATAGCTAGCAACAGCGATAGCGTCAGTATGATGCAGATGCAGCGCGCATTGGGCCTCAGGTCGAGCGATATGTACTGCACTGTGAATAGTAAAGCCCGCAGGGTTAATAGAGAATGGCGATTCTTTATCGATTACATTACCTTCAATATCAATTTTCACTAAGTTCGACGCAGTGACTTCTTCAAAAGCTAAACCGAATGCATTGATAAGCAGGTCCTCCGTACCGGGGATCCGCGCGGACACGTGGGTATGAATTAAATCATCCCAACCGTGCAATACCAAGAGCCTGTAGCAAGCCGCTAGTTCAATTCGCGTTTGCCACTCTTGGGCAGATACTTTGTCTTTTAAATCTATTTTAGGAATATCGTACATAGCACTCAATTAACTTGCCGAAAACATGTGTCGAAATAATAGCATGCAGCTTATGCACACGATCATTCTTTTTAACTGATTATTATAAGCTCGGTTAAGCAATGTAAAAACGCCCAAGTTTTGCAACTTGAGCGTTTTAGGTTGTTCAACTAACTGCTTTTTTGTCAGTAGCTTACCTTACTTTAACTCTTGAACACCCATATTGAACAACACAAAACCATACAAATCGGCATACTGTTCAATTGTTTTGCTTATTGGTGTTCCCGCGCCGTGACCTGCATCAGTTTCAATACGGATCAGCGTTGGGTTATTGCCTTCTTGAAATTCCTGTAGTACAGCAGCAAACTTAAATGAATGCGCTGGTACTACGCGGTCGTCATGGTCGGCTGTGGTGATCATCGTTGCAGGATATTCAACGCCAGATTTAACGTTGTGCACAGGTGAATAACCTTTGATGTACTTATACATTTCTTCGCTTTGCTCAGACGTACCGTAATCGTAGGCCCAACCAGCGCCGGCAGTGAATGTGTGATAACGCAACATATCCAATACCCCAACCGCTGGTAAAGCAACTTTGGCTAATTCTGGACGTTGAGTCATGACCGCTGCGACCAACAAACCACCATTAGAACCGCCTCTCAACGCTAGGTAATCACTGCTCGTATATTTGTTATCAATTAGGTACTCAGCCGCTGCAATAAAGTCATCAAACACGTTCTGCTTTTGCATTTGTGTTCCAGCTTTATGCCATGCTTTACCGTATTCGCCACCGCCGCGAATATTAGGTACAGCGTAAATGCCGCCTAATTCAAGCCAAGCAGCAACCGTTGAACTAAAGCTAGGCGTTAGACTAACGTTGAAGCCACCGTAACCGTAGAGCATTGTCGGATTTGTACCATCAAGTTTAGTGTCTTTATGATAAGTGATGATCATAGGCACTTGCGTACCGTCTTTTGATTTGTAGAAAACTTGCTTTGAAACAAACTGAGATCCGTCAAACTTTGACGCTGGCTTGTTGAACAAAGTCGACTCACCCGTTTCTATATCTAATGCATAAATAGTCGTAGGCGTGGTGTAATTGCTAAATGTGTAGTAACTAGTTTTTGCATCAACCTTAGTATCACTCATACCTGCCGAGCCTATATCTGGCAGTTCAATTTCGCGAAGTTGCTCGCCGTCTAAGTTGTACTGATAAACTTTTGAAATTGCATCAACCATGTATTCAGCAAAAATATAACCGCCCGCGCTGCTTGGCGATAATACATTTTCAGTTTCTGGGATCAGGTCTTTCCAATTTTCAACACCCGGTGACTTCGCATCCACCACAACAATTTTGCTATTTGGTGCATTATGATTAGTCATGAGGTACAAGTTATCGCCTTTGCTGGTCAGCATTGAAACGTCATTGTCAATTGTTTCAATAACGGTCTGCCATGCTGCGTTGGGCTTTGAAAGGTCTTTCAAGAACGCACGATTCCCTGATGTCGAATTTGCTGCCGATACCAATAGGAAACGGTCGTCTTCACTCACTTGCGCACCAATGTAACGGTGTTTCTCAGCGTCAGTATGACCAAATACTTTTACATCGTCTGCTTGAGCAGTCCCAATCTTATGATAGTAGAGTTTATGCTGGTCAGTTTTCTGGCTAAGCTCAGACCCCTCTGGCTTGTCATAGCTTGAGTAATAAATGCCTTCGTTTTTATACCAAGACAAACCGCTAAATTTAACGTTTTCTAGCTTGTCGTTAAGCAACTCTTTGGTCTCTGTGTTCATCACATAAACTTGTCGCCAATCACTGCCGCCAGTGGACGTTTGATATGCTGCCATGCGGCCGTCAGCGGAGAATGATAAACCCGCTAGTGATACAGTGCCGTCTTCGCTAAATTTATTGGGGTCGATGAATACTTCTGGTTCGCCGCCATCTTTTGAACGGTAAACAAGACTTTGATTTTGCAAACCATCATTTTTATAAAAATAAGTATACTCTCCTTCAGTGAACGGCGCTGATACGCGTTCATAATCGAGTAAATCACGCACCACTTTAGCGATTTCTTCACGGTACGGGATATTCTTTAGGTAATTCTGTGTGGTTTTATTTTGAGTCGTTACCCACGCTTCAGTTTCTGCGCTACGATCATCTTCCAACCAACGATATGGATCAGCCACCTGCTCACCAAAATAAGTATCAACCACGTCGCCTTTCGACGTAATAGGGTAGTCAACAGTAATGACGTTTTTCGGTTTTTGTGGTGCTTCAGACACTGCAGCTTCCTCTGATTTTGGCTGGCAAGCCATTAGTGTGCCGGCAACTGTCATTGCTAACATTGCTTTACTTGTTATTTTCATGTGTTTCCTTTTTTTGTTTTTTTGTTTTTTTAAATATTACGCGCCAACAGGTAAAACTGTTCAGCCTTCTTGTGCAATTTGAGCCAGTGCCTTTTGAAAAACTTCCGCCGGTTGCCCGCCACTTATTAAATGTTTATTGTTTACGATGACAGCCGGTACCGACTGCACACCAGCGCTTTGGTAATGTTGCTGCAATTGGCGAACATCAGTGACAAACTGGTCCGATTCCAGTATTTTTTTTGCTTCTGCTTCATCCAAACCAACGCTTTTGGCCGTTTCCAAAAGCTGTTCATGGTCACTAGGGTCTCCACTATTCTTAAAGTACAAATCAAATAAAGCTAGCTTCAATTCTGTTTGTTTGCCGTGGGTTTTAGCCCAATGTAACAAACGGTGAGCGTCGAATGTATTGTAAATACGACCACCGCCTCGATTTCCGAATTCGTAACCAACGCTGAGACCGCGTTGCTTTATCACATCTCTGTTTTGTTCAGCTTGCTGTTCAGAAATTTGATATTTTTGAGTGATATGTTCGGTAATATCTTGGCCTTCTGGCGGCATTTGTGGATTCAGTTCAAAGGGCTGCCATTCAATGCTTGCAGTTATGTCGGGCGCCACTTCTTTTAACGCTTCCTGCAGTGCTTTAAACCCAATAATACACCAAGGGCAAGACACGTCAGACACAATATCTATTTTTAATTCAGTCGCCATGCTCATTTATCCTGTTCAATTGTAAATCTAGGTCGGTAATAACACACGTCAATATTGCCCGTACCTTTGTAATGAAAAAACTCGCTGTCTAAGGTTCGAGCACTTTGTAAACGCGCTTGAAACGTGTCGCTAGTGACTAAGTTGCGTGTAAAGTTGATTTGTTGACTCTTATCTACGCTAGTGCCCAGCTTTGCGCTCACTATCTTGCTTCGTTGGCCCACATCGTTAATAACACCGCCGTCTTTGTTTGGATTACCGCGCTTCATAGCTTGCACGTTTTCCATGCCGTAGATCACCTGACCAAACACTGACATATTTCGATCCAAGTGACGCGGTGCTTGTCCAATAACAATATAAAAGTCGGTAGAACCTGAGTTGGCCTCATTGTCTCTTGCCATCGCAACAGCGCCAGGACAATGCAATAACCACTCTTGTTTTTCAGTCAAACTACGTCCCGATGGGAAACCCTGCACAAAGCCTGTTTCTTGTGCTAAAAAATCGGGTGACTGCACGGTAACAAAGTTAGAGGTAGAAGTTAATGGTCGCGTAAATTCTGCTGCTAAGCTTGCGCTATATTTCGACGGTTTCTTCTCAGTTACATCGCCGCCTTGGGCTACAAAACCATCAATAACGCGGTAAAAATCTAAGCCGTTGTAGAAGCCTTCGTTCACCATCGCTTTGAACTGTGCAACGTGATTTGGCGCGATAAAAGGAGCTAGCTCAATAATAACTAAGCCTTGATCGCTTTGAAGATAGACTAAGTTTTCTTGCTGAGGCTGATACGTTGCCGGTGTTAACTCTTGGAAGTCTGTTGCATCTTGAGCGTGGACATAACTTGCGCCTGTAAATGATGGGACAATAAGCGCAAAGCTAATAAGTAGTGCGCCAAAATGACTCGTGTTAATCGCCCTATTTTGCATGTTTAAAATTCGCATGTTCTTTCCTTTTAGCTAGCTGTTATTATTTTTATTTGCGCCTCCAGCAAACAAGCTTAGTTCGCCAAACCGACATTTTGTTGGGTTAATTAACTATGTAAAAGTGCTGTGCATGTTTTAAAAGTGCTGTTCATTAAAAAATGTTTAACTTATCTAACGATATCCAAAAAACTTGTAAACTTCGGTTCTCTGCAGTCTTTCATAAGTTCAAATAAACACATCTCTGCCGTGGTGATGCCAACATCGTGTTTTTGCAGCTTGCTAATAGCGACCAGTTTGTTTGAATCTTCCCGTGATCCTATGCAATCAACAACTAACTCAATCGACTTACCCATCCTCTTCAGCCCCATCGCCGTTTGATAAACACAAACGTGAGCTTCGATCCCGCAAACTAACCAATGTTGTACATTTGCTTTGTTCACTTGGTCTACAAAGTGAGGATCCGCACAACCATTGAAAGCGTATTTTGTGATGCATGGATAGTTTGCTAGCAAAGGCTGAATTTCCTCTGCTGTTTTACCTAGTTTTTCAGGATTTTGTTCGAGTACTATGACTGGCAACTCAAGCAAGCTAGAGCCTTTAATCAACTTGGCTACATTACGAAACATGACTTCACTGTTGTGCACCAGATGCGACAGTTTACCCTGAATGTCAACGACTATAAGACCTGTGTTATTTCTTTCTAACATAACCTTTCCAAGCGATGAAGCGTGTGCATAGCTTAATGTATTGACGTTTTTTTGTCACATCAGAGTTTTTAGGCTCGATAAAGCAAACAAGCCCAATACGGCAGCCGCAAAATACCATCTTATTCCTATCACGCTTATTGCCCTGCTTTTGGGTCGTACTTTTTATCGTAATTGTATACACTATTCGAGAAAATCAGTGTTTCAAAGCAAGCGCGAATCATTTACAGCACGAGATAAGGACATCGACATGAAGCTGGTAGTCAGTCAGGTTAGTAAGGCATACGCTAACGTAACCGCAATCAATACACTTTCATTTTCAGTATCCCAAGGAGAGATTTTTGCTCTATTGGGCCCAAATGGTGCTGGTAAATCGTCAATCATTCGAATGATTACGGGATTTACTAAACCAGATTCCGGAAAAATATCTCTCACTATCGACGGTGAAACTTTTGATGCTATTCCTTCGCACACTTTGGGTTATTTACCTGAAGATCGAGGTTTATATCCGGAGAGAACTCTTCTTAAAAATATCATGTACTTCGCTCAACTAAATGGCATGAGCAAAGCAGATGCTGCAGTCGAAGCCGATCATTGGCTAGATAAGTTCGATTTGTTAGTTCGTAAAAATGACCAGTTAAAGTCGCTTTCTAAAGGTAATCAGCAAAAAGTTCAGTTAATCACCGCGGTTATTCACAATCCAAAGTGGGTCATTCTCGATGAACCATTTTCTGGACTTGATCCAGTCAATCAAGAAAAAGTGGTCACGTTTTTGTCAGAACTGACCGCTCGCGGTATGACGGTTATTTTAAGTGCCCATCAAATGGCGATGGTCGAAAAATTAGCCCATCGCATCCTTTTAATGAACCGCGGAGAAGCCGTATTTTATGGCAAGCTCACCGATTTTCAACAACACGCGAAAACACAATCTTCGTTAAAGGTAACGTTTACAGAGTCGGTTGTTCATCAAGTAGAAGAAGCGGATTATGAATGGATCAATAGTAAAACGCTTAAAGTAACGATAACCGCTAACACAACGCTGAGCCGTCTTTTACTATCGTTACCCAGTATTGGCGACGTCGCTAACGTGCACAGTGAATCGTTAGATTTGCATCAACTCTACCTAAATGCCATTACAAACCACGGAGTAGCTTTAGATGAAAAGTAATAAGTCGCGACAGCTTTGGTTAGTTACTTCTTGGGAATTCATACAATTTTTTAAATGGAAGCAAGAACTTGCCTCTAAACTGATCATGCTAGCTATCGCAGCGATGGTATTCGTATGGCAGTATGTGCAAGACGATAGCGAACCTAGTTATAGAATTGCTGTTACCCAAAATAACGGCGAAAAATTAGCCGATGAAGACGCAGTTCCCACTGATTTACCCGCCAAAATAGCGCAATTTGAATTCATTCAAAGTTCAGTTTCAGCCAGCTCTCTGGCCACTACCTTAAGCGAGGAGTCAGCTTATGACGCAGTATTACTTTACTCACGTGACGGCAATGGTCAGCGAAAACTAACAGTATACAGCCAAGAAAAACAAGCATGGCTACCACTTTTGCAGCAAACGTTGCTGCAGCACTACTCTATTGTGTATGCCGAACAGTTAGGACTACAAGCTGAACAGCTTAGCTTATTAACAACACCTGCAACATTTGTCGTAAACTTTATGGACGACAATGTCAGAGAAGATGACGGTGTGAGTTCAGCAACGGCGATTGGCATGATTGTGTTGTTAGCGATAGGTGTTTTTACGTCTTTTGGACAGTTGTTTGCCGGTGTGACAGGTGAGAAACAACAAAGAGTAACCGAACAGTTGTATTCTTGTATAAGCGCGCAAACTTGGGTTGATGGTAAAATATGCGGGCAAATATTACATGGAATGAAAGCGATGGTATCAAGTGCTATTACTGGTTTATTAATACTTGCATTTGTGACCGTTATTGTTAAAGGCCAAGCGCTCGACTTTTCCTTTCTTAACTGGGCATTAGTGCCCTGGTTATTGCTCTTTGCTTTAGCTGGCTTGTATTTATGTACTGCTTTTATGGCCGCAATTGCAGCGGCTATCGACGACCCAAATCACAGTGCTAAAACCAGTCTAATGTTATTGCCGCTGGTTCCTATAATTTTGACATTCCTCAGCATGGACAATCCTTCAGGCTGGGCATTAACATTTTTAAGCTATTTTCCTTTGACTGCTTTTGCTGCGATGCCGGTGAAGATGTCGTTAATAGATGTACCGTTTTGGCAACCATTGATTTCATTCTGTTTGATGGTTGTGCTGTGTTTGTGGGTGCGTGGTGCCGCTGGCCGGCTATTCAAAATGGGTATGGTCATGTACGGCAAAGAGCCTACTTTAAAAGATATGCTTAGATGGGTAATTAAATCTGAAAATTAGAACTATCAGTAACCGGCAGATAGCACTGCAGATTTGAGAAAGTTGAAGTACTCAATTCTTATTGAAAGCGAGTGGTAAGTATCAACCATATCAAAATGTTTACACTTCAAATATATAATAATTATCGCTCACGGCCACACACACTTTACAAGTGCTTAGTGTGTGCTAAGTTTATACTGTTTTTAGCAGATATTCTAAGGAGGTGATCATATGTCGAGTGTTTTGAAAATACGTAAATCAGCTATGAGTGAGGGACGAATTTACTAACCCTACTTTCGTTACCACTCTGGCTGGCTGATTTGCTAGCCGAAGCACGGAAAGCCGCATATACTGCGGCTTTTTTTTGCTTGTAGAACGTAGTCGAAGCATCTATAAATGCGTGACAATAGTACCTTCGTCACGGACAGCAACGTCGCCTAGTGTTAACATGAACTAATTAGGCCTATATGAGTATTTCAATGACAACTTATTTCGCAAAGCGATTATTCGACGGTAAGCGATTTCACGATAATGTGTATTTAGAAGTAAATGGTGAAGTCATTGGCAGGATAACGCAAGTCAGTGAAAACACTGCTGCTGATGTGGTTCTTAACGGGCTTGTGTGTGCTGGCTTTATAGATACACAAGTTAACGGTGGTGGAGGCGTTTTATTCAATTATGCACCATCACTGGCAACCTTATTAACTATGATGGGAGGGCATTCAAAATACGGCACCACGGCTATGCTTCCGACCATCATTACTGATAGCAGTGAAGTGATGACTGATGCTGCGAATGCGGTAGCTGAGGCTATCGCCGCAGGTCCGTCAGGCATTTTAGGTATTCATTATGAAGGACCACATTTAAGTAATGAAAAGAGGGGAATCCATCCAAGTAGTCATGTCAGATCACTCAGTGATGCCGATTTAGCAACCATTACGCGCCAGGACATCGGCAAGGTAATGGTAACTCTCGCACCCGAAAATGTATCGCCGGATATTATCACCGATCTGGTTAATCAAGGCGTAGTTGTGTCCTTAGGTCACAGTGCGGCAACAGTTGAACAAGCGCTCGCAGCAATTGATGCAGGCGCAACTTGTACTACCCATTTATTCAACGCAATGTCAGGTTTAACCGCAAGAGAACCGGGGCTCATCAATATTGCCCTAAGTGATCAACGCTTAACCTCGGGCTTAATTGTCGACCTGCATCACGTTCACCCGCAAAACTGTGCTCTTGCCTATCAATGCATTGGTGCTGAGCGCTTGATGTTAGTTACAGATGCTATGGCCCACGTGGGCTCAGATTTACAAACCTTGCCATGGCTCGATTCAACAATTACGAGAAAGGATGGCAAATTAACCCTAGACAACGGCAGCCTAGCTGGTTCGTGCTTAGACATGAGCAGTGCAGTTCGAAATATGTATTCGCTACTCAGACAACAAGCTAGAAATCATGATGCAAATACGCTGCTAGCAAATGTGCTCAATATGGCAAGCCGAGTTCCTGCGAATTTGTTGGGTATTGTGGATAGAGGAAGCCTCCAGGTTGGCAGTAAAGCTGACTTTGTGTTGCTTAGCGATGATTTGCATGTCAAAGGTTCTTGGGCTTGCGGTGTAAAGGTGGACGAAAATAATAGCCAGAGCTCGCTATACCAATAGCTCATCAAGTGCCGCTTCAATCCATTCTTTACTCGCGACACCGTTATATCTTGCATCACCAATAATGATGGTCGGAACCACCGAAACTTTATCCTCTAGATTTGCCCGACGCAGCGCTTCTTGGTGCACTTGGGTAAATTCATTAGTATCAAGTGCGCGTTTTAATGCTTGTCGCTCAAGGCCGATATTATCGGCGATAGTTAACAACACATCGATATCACCAATATCCTGATTTTTTTGAAAAAATGCGGACAATATCGCCATAGAAAACTCATCACCTAAGCCTTCTTGCTCAGCAAACGCAAAAGCCTCGAACGCTTTATCGGTTCTTGGTTGCGGAGAGGTAGTGGGTAATTTTATATCAATACCTAGCTTTTCAGCCATGGGGTAGACAGCACGTTGCCAAATAGCGGGTAAATACTCGTCTTCCACTCTTAGAGTAGGAACCGGGAATGGTCTTAATTCAAATGGACGCCACGTGATTTTTACCGATTTCCCCGCCACAGCTTCGCGCAGTAATTTTTCTGCTAGTAGGCAAAAGGGACAGACATAATCGGTATAAACTATGATTTCACGCTTCACTTCTTTGCTACGCTGCATAATTGAGATCACCGTTTGGTTTGTTGAGGGAAAGCACAAGAACACGAGTAAACGACAAGTAAAAAGCTTTCATTTCTTAAAAAACGTATTGTGGCGTATAAAAAATTCATACTCAGCATTTTCAGGTACTGAGTATGAATCTGTTTATCAAACTGGACGCCATGTTCAGTGGCTCTCAGTTTACTTATCGCCCAACCATTCTACTCTGAACAAATCCCGACGTTTATCAAGATAGTTACGCACTGAACCTTCATTCTGAAGCTTGGTAAGTTTATCGAAATCAAGGTCGACAATAAGCGTCATTTCAGTGTTTGGCGTTGTTTCAGAAACAATAGCATCATGTGGGAAGGCAAAATCAGACGGTGAAAATACCGCTGTTTGAGCATACTGAATATCAACGTTGTCCACTTGTGGTAAGTTACCAACGCTGCCAGCAATCGCCACATAACATTCATTTTCAATCGCTCTGGCCTGAGCACAGCGACGCACTCGTAAATAGCCGTTTTTAGTGTCAGTCCAGAACGGCACGAACAATACTTGAATATCTTGTTCTGACAGCAAGCGAGCCAATTCAGGAAATTCAACGTCGTAGCAAATCAGGATACCGATTTTACCGAAATCAGTATCAAATGACTGCAGTTTGTTCCCACCTTTCATGATCCATTCTTTCTTCTCATGCGGCGTTAACTGAAGTTTGTACTGGCTTTCAATTTTACCGTCGCGGTGACATAAATACGCCACGTTGAACAGCTCATCACCTTCAATAACCGGCATTGAACCTGCGATAATGTTGATATTATAAGATACCGACAATCGAGAAATGGCGGTTAGAATTTCTTCTGTATATTCAGCCAAATGCCAAATAGCATCTATTGAACTTTCACCATCGCTCAAGCCCATTAATGGCGCATTGAAGAACTCAGGAAATAAGGCAACATCACATTTGTAGTCAGATAATGCATCAACAAAATACTCCACTTGCTGCAGCAGTCCTTCGACATCCTCAAAATAACGCATTTGCCATTGCACACAACCCACTCTTGCAGATGAACGTTTGCCGCCTATCAAGTTTGGCTTTTCGGCATCAAAGTACATGTTGTGCCACTGCAATAAAGTTGCGTAACCTAGTGAGTCTTTGTCTTCTGGCAAATAAGCCTTCATGACCTGTTTTACATCAAAGCCGTTAGACAATTGAAAGGTCAAAATAGGATCGAAAATGTCTTTCGATTTTACTTGTTCGATATATTCGTAGGGCGTGAACTCTTTTGCATATTGGATGTAGTTCGGAATACGACCACCGGCCATAATTGAACGTAAATTCAAGTTGCGCACTAATTCTTTGCGAGCTTCATATAAACGTCGGCCTAAACGCAAGCCTCTATATTCAGGTGATACAAAAACATCAACGCCATACAGCACGTCACCGTTTGGATCGTGCGTAGTTATATAAGCATCGCCGGTAATTTCTTCGTATGTATGCTTGTCACCAAACTGTTCGTAGTCAACAATAACCGACAGCGCGACGGCAATGACTTTGCCTTTGTCTTCAATACAAATTTGGCCGTCTGGAAAGGTCGAAATTTGAGCTTTGAATTGCTTAAAAGGAAGCGCACCGCCTACTCGCTGATATATAGCCTCCTGCAACTCTCTTATATCGTCGTAATCGTCCAACGTGAGGTGTCTCAGCTCTAATAAGTGCTCACCTTCTTCGTTCGAATTTACAGAATCTTTGATTGGCATGTAATCCTCAAAAAATATTGATGTCAGTAATGACTGCGCTAGTTTATCAGGTATTGATAGCTTTAATAGTCGAAGTTTAGAACAACTAAATCTATGTTAAATTAAAGCTCTCTCAACTCGCAACAAAAGACTACTGTGATTCTCGCACACCAAATACATCTTCAATTTCTTCCAAAGATCGCCCTTTTGTTTCTGGAAGCATTTTGTAAATCAATACAAAACCAATAATTGCCAGAAGGCCATAGATCAAGAAAGTGATCGCCGTTCCAAAATTAGCTAGCTCCCAAGGAAAGAGCAACTGCACGCTGAAACTCACAGCGCTATTCACCGCGCCAATACACGCGATACCAATGCCGCGCAAGCGGTTAGGCAGTATTTCAGCCAGCAACACCCACATAACCGGTCCGAGGGACACAGCAAATGAGGCAACAAAGCCCAATATTCCAATGAGCACAATCAGTGAATTCATGGTTACCGCTGCCTCAATTAAGCTAGATTGATGTTCGCGCGCATCATCTTCACCAAGCAATTCAATCGTTGCATTCTTAAAGCTAACATCATTCGAGAACGTTTGACCTAAAATGGGCATCAACTTACTTCTGTGCTCTTGGCTTTCAATTGACTGAATGGAGGTTTCAGTAAGCTGATAACTTGCATTGTGGAAGCCATAAGACGCGATAGACATGCTAATAAACACACCCGCAAGACCAATTAACATCAAGGGCTTTCGGCCTAATTTATCGATTAACAGCATCGCCACAATGGTAAATACAACGTTGATCACGCCAACCCAAATAGCTTGTGAAAATGCCGCGTTTTGGCCAACGCCACTTTGCTCAAAAATACTCGGCGCATAGAAGTAAATAGCGTTTACACCGGTGGCTTGTTGGCACACAGCTACGACTAAACCTACTAGCAAAACGAAACGCATTTTTTTAGAAAATAAGCTTTTGAGTAAGTTGAGTACGGAGTCCGTTGCGCCCTTTGAGGCCTGTTTACGATCTGCTTTGATTTCAGCAATAAAACTGTCTGCTTGCTCGCTCGACATGGACGAGTCGCCTGGATTGTTGCCATTCAATAGCAATAAAACATTTTTAGCTTGGGCTTCGCGATTATTTAGCGCAAGCCATCTTGGACTTTCAGGAATGGTAAATAACAAAGCAAAGAAAATAAATGCAGGCACAACTTCTAAACCAAGCATCCAGCGCCATACGTTGTCTTCGATGCCTAATGCGCTGACCCAATCCGCCGGGCTACTGGATAGTTGTAATAAATAGTAATTTGCGAAATAGGCAAACGATAAGCCAATAACTATGTTGAGCTGGTTAATCGAAATCATCTTTCCACGTATTTTTGATGGCGCGATCTCGGCAATATAGATTGGGGCCACAACCAAAGAAGCAAAGGCAATTCCACCAATAATTCGTGCCGTAACTAACATGGTATAGCTAACCGACAGTGCGGAAAAAATAGCAGACACTAGATATAGGAACGCGATAACAATAATCACTTTTTTGCGACCAAACATATCGGCAAAGAAGCCCGCGAACAAGGTGCCGAATAGCGCTCCTAATGTTGGGGAGCTAACCACAAAGCCTTGCTGCCAATCGCTCAATTTAAATTCATTCGTTACAAAACCAACGACACCCGAAATAACCGAGGCATCAAAACCAAAAACGAAACCACCTAAGGCAACGACAATGGCGAAATAAACACTTTTTGACATGAACTGGCTCTCTTAGCTCTTATTTTACTGACAACTTAATGCGTCCCATTGAACGCCTTCCTGCAGCAATACACAATACACCTACTAAAAATAAAATATGTATCGAACCGCCGCTTGACTCAGACTCTGTCGGCGCTTCTACCACAGGTTCTTGAGGTGCTGGCGCTGGTGCAGGAGGTGCGGGTGCCGGCGGTGCTGGATCGGGTGTATCCACCACACAGCCGGTGCTATCGACTTCTGCTCCTGCGGCTGTTCCGGGGCACTGATCATCAGCGTCAAGAACACCGTCTCCATCGCTATCGACTGCAGCTTCTGTGGTATTTCCAAAAAATATATTATCAAAAAAAACGGTGCCATTACCTTCGATTTTCAATTGAAATACATTCGTTAAATCAACGACACTCGAATAAGTGCTCAGGGGTATAACCAGCGTTTGCCAAGACTGCTGCTCAACATCAACTTCAAAAAATGTTTCACGCGGGCCGGGACTGATAACAAACACTTTTAGAGAAGTCGAATCTTGGGTCCAATAATCGAGGTAAAAATTGTCGAACGAAGAAGCATCCTGTTTGTTGTTATCAAAATCGGTGCCTTGATAATTCAATGCCGTATATTTCAATACATTGTTATCTCGAATTTGCTCTTGGGTCACTGTCGTTGCTTGGCCCCAGTTTGGATTAAAATCAACGCTATCGATATTTTGGTAGCTGTCGCTGAATAAGGAAATAACTTCATTTTGCGCGTTGATTGGCAGTGGTGATGCCTCTTGTGGCTCAGTAACAAACTGACAGCCGCTTGCATCCACTTGTGCATTGGGCGGCGTATTTGGGCATTGGTCTCGGTTGTTGCTAACACCGTCGTTGTCATCATCTAGTGCTTCTGGAGTACTTTCATTGCACTGTTGCCATTCGTTGGCATCCGTTGCAACGCAATGCGCAACATAGTCAACTTCCATGGTGGCAGTATCCAACTGTGGATCGACTGTTCCGCCCAAAGAACCGCCAATCGCGACATTTAATAATGCAAACATAGGCTCTTCATATTGAGAGCAGTTTGACAAATTCTGCTGAGCAACGATGTTGTCATCCATGAAAAATTTAATCTCGTCTGCGGTCCATTCAATGCCGTATGTATGGAAACCCAAGACATCGCTGGCGCCTCCACTATATGGAACTCTGACTTCACGACCACAGTTGCCTGTGTTGAAAAAATTGGTAATGTAGCGGTCGCCCGAGTTGGCATACCACTCCCAAACATCAATTTCCCCTGCCCCAGGATTTGGCCAGTTCACATTATCGTTGTCGCCCTTGAACGGGTCTTCAGCTATTCGGTTTTCAAGCATCCAGAATGCCGGCCAAGTACCTCCTTTTAGTTCAGAAAATCGGATGCGAGCTTCAAGTCGCCCATATAAAAACTCCGCTTTGTCCTTGCTATTAATTCGACCTGAGGTCCAATTACGGCTTCTACCGTTTTGACCTGGACAGTTAATATTTTGTCTACGAGCGGTGATTTTCAATGTACCATCGGACACTTCAAAGTTGCGATTCTCGCCTGTTTCATTATCGGTATAACACTGGATTTCATTGTTATAACTGGCTTGAATTTGCGCAGTCCAATTGTTCCAATTCATGCTTTCACCGTCGAAACGATCAATCCACGAAACTTCCCAACCGGCTTGGCTTTGTGCGAATGGGAAAAAGCAAAAAGCAGCCAAAACAGCTGCCTTTTTCATGTGCTTTTTTGCTATTTGATTAACAATGTTCGTATTTTGCATGTTCAACGTTTCCGCTAGTTATATTATCTTCAGCTCTATCGTGCATGTTACTAAACTTAACAAAATATTTACAAGCTACATGGGTTGAAGTGGACTTTTAGTACGGTGAGCGCATTCGGTTTTCATGTCTTTGCATTTTAGTTGTTATAAATTCACAGGTATTATTTAAAACTGTGTGAAGGTATTGATTTTTGAAACTATGCATTAAAGTTGGAAGCATAAGTTTATTAGGATGGAGTATCGTAACTTTGCGTTTAATTAACTTCTAGTATTTAACACATGCTGAAAGCTTGAGGAGATTTAGATAGTTGTTATTACTAATTTGACAACGAAATACGACTGAAAAAAGCCCCTGCACCGAGTAAGCAGTGCAGGGGCATTACAGTAGTTAATATTAACTCATTTTAAATATTAGCCTCTTGGGCCGCCTATTTTACTAGGGCCTTTACCTTTTTTCGACTCTACTATGTAGACATTCGTGATGTATTGACCAACTCGTAATGCCGACTCAGTTGCTGAACCGAACGCCGCTAATGGTATAGCTTGTCCGCTAAGAAATACATCGGCAGGAGCATCCATTTGAAGAACATAAGCACCATCCTCAGGAAGAGTAACGTCGAGCATAAACGCATCGTAACTCTCAAATTCATCGTCATTTGTTGCTATGAAAGTTAACGAACCATCGTCTTCTTTTAAAAATAAGTTTAGGCGACCAAATAAGCCGTCAAACCCAGGTGCAAAGCTACTTTCAACATCTGAAATCATTTCAGCATTAAACACTTGACCAGCCTTACCACTGAAAGTAAACGAATCTACCTCATCAAACACATCGATTCGCCCTTCAATAACGATATTGCGAACGTCAAATCTACCATCAGCGTTAACACCATCTAGTATCGGATTAACGACGTTTAGACGTTTTAAGCTAGCTTGTCCTGAATTTGCTTGCTCATCGGTAACAAAGCGACCGCGTTCATTAATCGCTAACTTAATGGCAGAACGTTCAGATAAAAATCTATCTTGGTTTGCAGCTTCACCAAGACTAAGGCCTGAGCTAGCACCTGATGCCATTAGATGAAAGTAGGTTTCATCAGCATTTTGACCGTTTTCATAACTAGGATAAAACGCAGCGGGTTCAGGTGCTCTGGGGGGTAATCCACCTCCAATTGGTCCGTAAGCATCATAGTGACGGAGACCTAAACCATGCCCTAATTCATGCGCGCCGGTGTTTGCTGACTGATTAAGTACCGCAATGCGCACAGCTTCTGCAGGCGTTACCGCATTAGGGCCGTCGTTTAGCACGCCTATGACATCAATACCGGTATTATTTTCGATTAAGAAACCTTCTGGCAATCCAAGTAAAGGATCTATGGCATTCAAGAATGGCCAAAGATTCGCGTCATTAATGGCAACAATAGAGCGATTATCATTTCCAAAGTCAACCTCTCCCGCTGAACCAAATAAAATTCCACCTGAAGGCAATATTCCGGCAGTACCAGCGCCAGGGGCATCATTCGAGTTGTATTGTAAAGTCACATAGTCACCGCCGCTTGGCACTTCAGTTACGAACTCGATATTGTATGGCGCGTAGTCAGCTTCTAATCTTGAAATAATAATCTCACGATCTTCTGGCGTATATACATAATCATTTAATGTGAGGGTAAATCCAAAAAGTGAAGCCGTGTATTGAGGACTGCCAGTTTCAAAGCTCACGTAGACAGTTTGTGGCGCATTAAGACCGAGGCCCAATCCAAGGCCAAGCCCTGATGGACCGCCAGCGCCCTCGGCAGAGCCTCCTGCACCAAACGATGCAGAGCCCTGCCCATCATTGATAGCTTGCGAAATAAACCATGCGCGTGTTTCCTCCATATTGGCAAATTGTGGTACGAAATTATCGTCTTTGCATGCGTTGAGGATTTCTAATTGAAGGTTTTCTTGTTGCGCAGCAACAGAGGGTGTTACAAAACTTAGCGCCATTGAAACTGCCAAAGCGCTTTTAACTATTGATAAGATTTTCATAGAGTTCCCTTATTTTTTTAATTATTCAACTATAAGCTTAGTTGTTGCCCTACTTAGATCCGAGGGTAATTTTTGTACTTCTGCGAAGAAAAAAACGATCAAATTAAGACAATAACCCGAACGACTGCAATTCCCTTGGAAATGTCTCAAGCAAAAACTGGCAGTTTTTAGCCGTTCATTTACCTTCAGATATTGATTCTTAGTGGGTTGTTAGTGGAGTATTCTGCGTCATTGATGACATCGGGTGCTTAGTCGGTCGACAGGGTTTGTAAAGCGAGGAAAATCTGACTCATCCGCGCTGTCGTCACTTTTCCGTGAACCTGCGATACCAGATTACCCTTCTTATCCAACACAACAATGACGGCTTCTTCACTATCGGACGGCACACCCAGAGCTGCTTCCATAATCTGGGAGTTCAGGATCCAAGTTTGATCGTGGTAGCGCTTTGGAACTTTTTCTTTGGCTTTACCAATAGCATCTTCTTCAGACATAAAAAACGGTAAATCAACTGCCAATACGTCGCGAACACGATATTTACTCTGATCTATCTTTGTTCGCAAAGTTTTAACCCACTCTCGAGTCGATTCTGCGGCATCGCCTGACGGCGTAAGTATGAGCAGTGTCGGCTGACCAATCAGTTTGTCACTGTCGACTTTTTCTCCGCTAAGCGTCGTCGCCACAAAAGACGGCCATGGTCCTTCGCCTGCAATAGCGAGAGGCCCAAATAAAAATAGCATCGTGAGTAGCATAAGCTTAGTAAGGTGTTGTAATTTTAAATCACAACGTGCTATCGATATCGCTGTTCTGTATTTCATCGTATTCCTCTTAAATTGAACCTGCTACTGTGGTTTTTGAGCGCACAATTTCAATTCGTTGTTGCGGCACTGTGCGTAAGTCACTAATTAAGTGAATCAAACTCAACAGTTTAATTAGCCATTTTGTTGGGTCGTAATTCTACCATTTGGTGCCATTGCGTTACTGTAACTACTCGCATGATACTCACGTAACATCCAACCTATGTGACTATACCAAAAGCCCTTCTTCGTGAACTCGATGATCGCTACAGCAATGTAGTGCGCTGTTCTGTAATGCCATCAAAGCCGTGGGTCAATCCACGTCATGGAACTAATACTTCTTAATTTTGGCTACCTATTATCTTACAGAAAATGGTGCTTTGATCGGTGCGTTACCCAACATACTTAGGTTTCTAAACCTTTTCGAGACAAGCGCTTATTTACTTGAAGTTGCAGCTAATCAAAAGCCCTGATGCGCAAACACAGCAGGGCAATAGAGATGTTGTTGCGGCAAAGAGAACCGATGCAACCACCCATGTAAGCATTGTTGCTAAATCAGCATCCATATTGCAGTAGGCCTGCGGCCGTAAGTCATATGTCAACTATGCACTTTGAAAAGTAAGGCGAAAGGCATTATCCAAATCTGCGATTAAATCATCAGGATGTTCCAAGCCGATGGACAAACGGATCAGGCCATCAGTAATGCCGAACATATCTCGTAAATCCGCCGGAACGCCTGAATGTGTTGTACTTCCAGGGTGGCAAACAAGACTCTCGCTACCGCCGAGACTCACCGCAGATTTGAAAATAGATAGGTTATTGATTAAGCGAAAAGCGTCTGACTTTGAAACGTCCAGCACGAATGAGAAGGTTGAGCTAGGTCCGGAACACTGGCGCTTATAAACTGCTTGGTAGGCTTTATCCTGAATGAAGTCGGGATGTAAAATTTTTGCAGATATGTAGGTGTTATCAGAAATCCACTGAGCTACTTTGCGGCCGCTGTCGGCTGCACGCTCCATACGGATGCTCAAGGTTTCAAGCGAACGAGAAATCATCCAGCTTGTATGCGGGTCAAGGTTAAGGCCAAGCGCGCCGCGCGTGGCGCGAACAGGACGCAACATTTCGCGGCTGCCGCACACAGCGCCAGCAACGAGATCACTGTGACCGCCAACATATTTAGTTAGAGAGTACATGGCCATATCGATACCTTGCGGCACCACTTGTTGAAAGACAGGACCCATAAGCGTGTTATCGCAAACGCTAATTGGACGGTGACCTGTTTCTTTTTCAACAAGATCTAGTACGCGATGTAGCGCTTCAAAATCAACTAGCGAATTTGTGGGGTTGGCTGGTGATTCAACAAAAACCATAGCAACGCGTCCCTTTTTGCCAGCTTCACGCAGCGAGTCAAGCATACCAGCTTCATCTAAACCGTCATGAAACTCCCCCGTTTCGATATTAAATTCAGGCAAAAATTTACGCATAAGCGTTTCTGTTCCACCATATAACGGTGTGCTTTGCACAATAACGTCACCCGGACGCAAATAAGCGAGTAAAATTGCGCTAATTGCGCCCATGCCGCTTGAACAGACTACCGAGCTTTCTGAGCCTTCAAACAAAGACAAACGGTCTTCGATAATTTCGACGTTAGGGTGATTAAAACGGCTATAGATCAGACCGCCTACGCTACCCTCTGGTGCAGGCTTGCGGCCTGCCATGATATGGAACGATTCTTCACCCTCCTCAGGTGTTTGAAAGGCGAAAGTAGACGTCAGGAACACAGGAGGCTTGACGGAGCCTTCAGAAAATTGAGGATCGTAACCATAAGACATCATCATTGTTTCAGGCTTGAGCTTGTGATTACCAATTTTGCTTTTCTTATAGTTTCCGTCGTTCGCCATTGTTAGTTCTTCTCTTTTTTGTTTGTAAACGCTACAGGTTTTCGTTGTTATACGCTTTCTTTTGAATACGGTTCGCCTGCGGGCTTATTCATTGCTGCAGACGCATTTTTAAACATGCTTAAAAACCCAATAAGTGTAAGTGCAGAGCATGTCACTAATCATCTTTTGCTGCAATAAGATCCATCACTTAGATGCACCTTTTGAGGGATTAAAAAGTTAATAAATCAATTACATTTCCTGTATATTACGCCATCTTAATTTTATACCAGAATTTCTCGGCGGCAGTATCGTGTTTGACATATCACTAACAATCCTTCCTATTTTTTTACTGTTGCTGTTCGGTGCACTGTTGCAATCAAGACGCTTTCCCGCTGACGGTTTTTGGCCCGGTGTAGATAAGCTCGTCTACTGGATATTGTTCCCTTCAATGCTGTTTTATAATATATCTAAGGCCGATCTAAGCAGTCTTGTTCTTCCAAGTTATGCCGTGATATTGGGCCTGTCGCTTTTTGTTGTTTCTATGTTGGCTTTAGTTATCAGCGTCACAAATCGGGTCAATAGACCAACAGGCACCTCTATATTGCAGGCAAGCATAAGATTTAACTCCTTTATCGCGTTGGCATTAGCCAGTGCTATTTACGGCGAAGAAGGATTAATCTTAGCCACGCTGGGTGCGGCTATATTGATACCTATTGTGAATGTGGTATTGGTAGTTACGATGGTGAGCCTCCACGGCAATAAAAATAGCAAGTCTTTGTCTAGCTTATTAATCAAAGAACTGATCAAGAATCCACTGATATTATCCATTGCTGCTGGTGTGCTTGTGAACGTTGCGGATATTGGTGAGTACGTATTTTTGCTAACTGATTTAACCGGTCTTTTAGCACGCGCCACATTACCTTTAGTATTATTAGCGGTAGGTGCAAGTTTGCGAATGAGTGAGTTAAAGTCGTCACCTCAATTGTTGGTCCTCTCAACCTGCGCAAGACTCATCGGCTTCCCATTATGCATAGGAATAGGCGCTACACTTCTCGGTCTAGGTCCACTAGAAGCCTGCGTTGCTGTGTTATTCGGCGCAGTACCAACAGCAACATCGGGTTATGCATTAGCCACCCAACTTGGCGGAAATGCATCCATATTATCTGTCTTTATTAGTGTACAAACAGGCCTAACCCTAGTTACTTTGCCTATTACAGTGTGGTTTAGCCAAGTTTGGTTTGGATACAATTCAGTGCTTTAATAGACCTAGGTATTTTTTCACAACTTCGCGTGTACTTTCGATTTAACGCCTAGAGCTTACAACTTCCGCTCAAGATTGGAAAGTTGATGAAAAATATAGCAATAAACGATACATTGATAAAAAATCAATAAAATAGAGAGCGACTGATGGCTGAACAAATAGTAGATGTGCTGATTGCTGGAGCGGGTATTTCTGGAATCGGTATGGCCGTGCACCTCAAGCGTGAATGCCCTACTCACACGTTCACCATGTTAGAACAGCGCGATGATATTGGCGGTACTTGGAGCCTATTTAACTATCCTGGTGTGCGTTCCGACAGTGACATGCATACGCTTGGTTTTGACTTTGAACCCTGGACAGAAAAAAAAGCGATAGCGGATGGACCATCGATCCTTACCTACATTACCCGCATCGTTGAAAAATACCAGTTGCGCAAGAACATTGCTTTCGGCCACAAAATGCTCTCTGCTAGTTGGTCCACCGAAGAGGCGCTTTGGACTCTCACCGTCACCGATAAACTTGGCAACCAGCATGAAAAACGCGCTCGTTTTTTGTATATGGGAACAGGCTATTACGACTATGAACAGGCTCATGATGCGGTATTTGAGGGGCGCGAAGAATTTGAGGGGCAAATTGTTCACCCTCAATTTTGGCCAAAAGATTTAGATTACGCAAATAAGAAGGTCGTTGTAATAGGCTCAGGTGCGACTGCTGTAACACTATTACCCAACATGGCAAAAACCGCCGAACACGTAACGATGCTTCAGCGTACACCGACTTGGTATGCAGTACGTCCTTCTGAAGATAAAATTGCAAATGGCTTAGGTAGGATAATGCCAAGCCAATGGGCGTACAATATTGTCCGCAAACGCAATGTATGGTTACAAAAAATACTTTTTAAATATTCACGCAGCAAGCCCAAATGGGTAACAAAGATGTTGATGAAAGATGTCAAAAAGGCATTAGGCAGCGAACCTAACGCAACTGACTTTACTCCTCCTTACAATCCGTGGGACCAGCGACTTTGTTTGGTTCCTGACGGAGACATGTTCACCGCGATGCGCGAAGGTAAGGCCAGTATTCAAACCGACCACATCAAGCATTTTACTAAAACAGGTATTCAACTGACTTCAGGTAAACATCTAGAGGCTGACGTTATTGTTACCGCAACTGGCTTAAAACTTGCGATGGCAGGTAAGGTTGCATTTACTATTGACGGTGTTGAAGCTAATTTCGCGGACCATTTTTATTATAAAGGCTGTATGTTTTCGAATATACCAAACATGGCTATTGTGTTTGGTTACTTAAATGCCTCGTGGACCTTAAAAGCCGATATCGTTTCTCATTATGCGTGTCGTTTACTTAATCACATGCAGCGGCATAATCTAACTATTGCCAATCCACAGCTTGATGATCCTGAGGCGCTTGAAGAAGAGGCCTTATTTGATTTTTCATCCGGTTATGTAAAACGTGCTAATGAAATATTACCTCGCCAAAGCACATCTATGCCATGGCGTCTTACGCAAGACTATGGCTTTGAGAAAAACGTATTGCTAAAAGAGCCTCTTGAAGATGGTGTTTTGAAATTTACCGAGGCTCGGCAGGCAAAAGCAAGTTAGTGATCAATCAAGAGGAGCGGATATGGATAAGCAAGCATTTACAAAATACTGCGCGGACCAACTTAGAGCCGTCTTCATCGCTGCCAAAAAAGGAAAAACGGATGATAAGTTAAAGCATCGAAGCGAAGGCTTGCTTCTTGCTGGCGAGCTCCTTGGAGTGATAACGAAATCAGAAGCCTCTGAATTAATTGAACGTGAACATATTACAGTATTCGGTGAAACAACAGCTCAAAGAGCCGAACGAAAAAATGGCCTTCAAGCGCTCAAAAGAAAATCACCTGATGCTTATTTTGATATTCCGGCAATAGAAAGACGAAAGTAGTTAGAGCAAGGCCGAAGTGGCCTGACTCATTATTGTAAATACTCCGCTATTCACACTTTACCACTGATATATCGGCCTTTATCTCTTCACTCGTGAACCAAGAAAAGGTCTCAACAGGTTCGTTCATCGCGAAGATGTAAGCGGTTTCAGAAGCTTTCATCGTGTCAGTCGATTTACGCAAGGGATGAGGTTTTTTATCGCAATAAAGATAAAACTCCGTTTCCTTTGCACCTGTTTTTTGATGCGCCTGCTTACCGTTAAAAACACCACACAATAATTCAGTGTCGTTCGTTGTTTGCTTAATTGAATCGATATATTCGCCAGAGGGTAAGATAAGCGCCAAGCGATCATCGGCGTTGTCATCGGTGTTGGCATCAGTAAATGATGTGAGAGGGTAACTGCGGCCGTTAGGTGTTTTAATAACCACTGTGGTGGCTTTCCCTTCTCTATCAAAGAAATGTGTTAAGTCGTTCCAATACACCATTGAGTGACATCGTTGGTCATTAAATTCGTATGATGTCGTCCCTGAATACAGGTGATTGGTGCATGCCGATAGCAATAATATAAAAGCTAGTGTTAATGTGTTTTTCATCATATTCCCTATACCATCATGTTTAGGAGACCATCACCAACAACATCACTGTCCCAATAAGCCGTATGTGCTAACAGCCAGTTTTTACCTGTATCAACCGGAAAATCTCTGATGAACCAGCCAAACTCAGGGGTATCCTTTTTGTATTTCTCTGCAATTTTGTGGCCCCTGAGCTTAATGCCAAAAATATCCCCAGAAACAACAGGGTCTGTTACATCGAAATAGTTTAGCCATTTAAAGCTATACGTACCTTTTCCTAAGTTATTGGCAATGTTTCGACCAGTTTTTTTGAACATACTCAAGCCCAGCGGAGAGCCAATCGTTAATAAGCCTTGAACCGGCCATGTCAGTGGGTCGTCGCGATCAAACAATCCGTCGGTTTCAATGAGCTCGTTGATAACGTCAAAAGTGTATACGGTACCTAAACTATGCGCGACGATGTATACGGGAATGCCTGCTGCGTAATAAGACAGGATCCTTTCTCGTAGTCCTTCCCTTATTTTGTTTGCTGTAGAAACATTTGCTAGAGAAATAGTGACGTCACCTACCAAGTCAATTATTGCTGGAGCCAAGATTACACCAATACCTGTGCTCAATATGACGCTTGATAGATTTTTAAGTTTTGAAAGGCTGGCGTCCGATATATTTTCATATTTATATAAATCTACGTCGAACTTTAGGTTCAAACCATTGAGTCTTGATTCAATGGATTGTCGGATCATTTTATCCTGGTTCAGAGAGGAATCGTCTCCCAGTTGAACACCGTGCACAACTAAGACTACTGGATTATTTTCTGGAAATACTGGCACCTGAACATCCTGTGTTGAAACCATTTGATTAATAATTAACCAATGTGCGCGGTAAAGCAATACAAATCGTCGAACAGTTGCAGGCAGAAATACATTATGGACTAGATTAAAGAGCCAACCCTACTCACCAGGCGCTGGCACATCTAGTTTGCTTACCTTTTGATCTTCTGTGATTTTGGTAGCAAAGGCTTTTTCTTCATTATCCGCCTCTAAACCGCTCTGTTCTGCTACCTTTTTTGGTGTAAATGATAGCTTCGTTAGCAGTGAAAAGTGATCGGAACCAATCGAGGGGAGCCGCTGAATAGAGTGAATAGTGAAATGCTCACTGTGAAATAGATGGTCAAGTGGCCAACGCAAAAATGGATAGCTTGCGTGGAACGTGTTGAACATTCCTCTGCCTATTCGAGGGTCAAGTAAACCACTGAGTTTTCGAAAAAGCCGAGTGGTGCGTGACCATGCAACATCATTAAGATCACCGGTAACAATAGTCGGCTGCTTACTGCTCGCCACACTGCGCGCAACAATAACTAGCTCAGCATCCCGCTCTGAAGACTCCTCGTTTTCAGTAGGGCTAGGCGGTGCGGGGTGAAGAAAGTGCACTCTTACCCAATCATTCGTGCGCAACTTCAATAAAGCGTGCATTGACGGAATATCATCTTCCACTAAAAAAGAGATATCTACTTCATCAAGCGGTAATCGAGAATACACATGCATTCCATACAAATTATCCAAAGGGCAGTTAATGGTATACGGCATGTCGGCTTTAAGCGCGTCTAACTGATCTTGCCACCACTGGTTGGACTCTAATGTGACCAGAACATCAGGCTGATGCAAATGCACTAACTCAATCAGTTTGTGTGCATCACGATTCGGCATCAAAACATTTGCTGTAATGATGCTCAATTGGCGCTCGACAGCATTATCTTTTGCCGCCAAGACTTCTGCTGGCCAAAGTTTGGTATAAGGCAATATCCACCATAGATGGTAACAGCAGCAAAGAAATACAATCGAGCACAATAACCAAGACGTCAGCATTGTGAAATCAAGATAAACAATCTGTGCTAATAATAGAAATGCGGCAAGTATTGCGAGCTGCAGGCGAGGGAAATCGAAGCCACGAATAGTCCAATGTGCGCTATGCAAAATGGGTAAAACCGTCACCGTTAAGATGATTAAAGTTAACAGTGATATTAGCAGCAGCATGCGCTTTTCCTTGTTGCAATTTCAGTTCAAAAGATGAGATGCAGCTATAAAACACACAAAATTTTTCATCATTGAATAGTACTAGCAGAGAACCAATCTCTGGATAAGTGCCTTGAACAATCGATTCGTAATAAACTGATTTGTCATTAGCGCTGACTGCTATTATTACTCATATTTGTGCACAACACTAAATTACTTGCACAGCAGGCATGCTATAAGGTGTTTATTGCTTAAGCGAGAGATATCAGATTTATAAACTCATTTATTCTTCATAAATTATAAATGAATTATGCTCTCTAAACCCAACAAAATCACAGCCATTGCATAGATTAGCGACATCGTTTATTGTCAAATGAGGTCTTTAGCCACGGAGAACAAAGCAAATGATTGATACAGAACCCCACCATATTTCACCTGGGAGCGTAATTGATCTGCACGATATTTCCACTCGAGAAAACGGCGGTCTCAAGAAAAAAGAAGGTAAAAAGGCAATTCATAAGCTCTCCAAGCGCTTGGTCACTCTTCAAGAATTGCTTTATGCGCAGAAGAAAAACAGTCTGTTGGTTATCTTTCAAGCGATGGACGCAGGCGGCAAGGACTCCACAACTCGACGTGTATTTTCTCCTCTCGATCCTTCAGGCGTGCAGGTGAAGAGCTTTAAGAGCCCCACTCAAAGAGAACAACTGCAAGACTTCCTATGGCGCATCCACCATCATGCTCCCCGCAAAGGGTTTATCTCAATATTCAACCGTTCTCAATATGAAGATGTCGTGGCTGCGCGTGTGAGAAAACTTCAGCCTCCAGCTATATGGCAAGGCCGGTTTGAACACATAAACGCATTCGAACAATTGCTGACGAACGACGGCACAGTTGTACTTAAGTTTTTCTTACACATATCCAAAGACTACCAGAAAGAACGATTACAACGCCGCCTAGATCGACCCGACAAACATTGGAAATTCGCACCAAGTGACCTTAAAGATCGCGAGCATTGGGATGACTATATGCAGGCATACAGTGAGGCCTTCGAACGTTGTTCGACCAACGCCGCTCCATGGTATGTAGTGCCTGCTGAACGACGATGGTACCGCGATCTGATTGTGCTACAAAGCATTGTCAATGCGCTTGAATCGCTGCAAATGAGCTATCCTAAAGCGGACTTTGATGCGAGTGCTATTGATATTATTTAAGGAGATATTTTGAGCACAACGAAACTACAGAACTGGATACCACCACGCAACAAGAATTTTGAGGGTAAAGAGCGCCGAGTTGGTGTAGAACTTGAGTTTTCAGGGTGTGAGCCAGAACAAATTTTGGAATGTATTACCGACGTCTTTGGTGGCGACGTTAATAAACACTCAATTTTTAACTACCAAGTAAAAGAGACTAGTGTAGGCGATTTTACACTTGAATTAGATGCTCAAATCCTACAAAGAATGGTTGCACCTAATGACGAAGAAAACTTGCAAAATAGCGACGCTAACTACGCCGAAACTTTGTTAAAATCTGCCGCGGAAAGCCTTGTTCCGTGGGAAGTCGTTACGCCTCCGATTTCGGTGAGCCGATTATCCGAGTTAAACTCCTTAGTAAACTGTTTACGCGACAAAGGGGCGTTGGGCACGCGCAGCGCCGCGCGCTATGCTTTTGGTTTACATTTAAACCCTGATTTACCCGATCTAAGCGCAAAGACTTTAGTGCAGTATATGCAGGCCTATTTGTGTCTTTACGATTGGATATACGCTAATGAAGAAATAGACGTAGCGAGAAAAATTACGCCCTACATTAACCATTTCGATAAAAACTATATCTTGAAAGTTGTCGACACTCAGTATCAACCCGATCTGGATACGTTTATAGAAGATTACCTTGAGCATAATCCAACACGCAATCGCAGTCTCGATCTGTTGCCACTCATTGCTCACATAGATGAAAAATGGGTTGCAGATCACAAAGAAAAAGCACTAATAAAAGCGCGCCCCACATTTCATTACCGCTTACCCAACTGCGATATAGATAACCCAGACTGGAGCTTAGCTCACCCATGGTCGCTATGGCTTAGGGTAGAACAGTTGGCAAACAATAAGCAGCTTCTTGATACTTTTGTTGAAGAGTTTCGCGAAGACTATCAACGTTTTACTCGTGCTATCGACAATAAATGGGTTGCTCGGTGCGATCAATTGCTCGAGCGCCTAGATTCAGAAAGTCATTCATAATGAGCCAATCCAAACCATTAATTGCGGTGACAGGTCCAAGAAAACGGATTTCTATTGGGTGGTGGGCAATTCGCTTTAACCTTTGGCTTACTGGTTTGCGTGGCGTCTATTTGTATCCTGGAGGACCGTCCTTGAAACAGTCTATTAGTGGACTCATTATCAGCGGTGGTGACGACATTCATCCTGAACATTATGGCGAGCCCGAAAAGGAAACAAGTCGTTACGACCCTGCTCGCGATAAACTTGAAATAGACATGCTTGAGCAATATCTCGACTCTGGCATTCCTATTTTAGGCATATGCCGTGGCTCTCAGTTATTAAATATTGTTGCGAAAGGTTCATTGTATGCTGACATTCGACCAGACCGTAAAAAAACGCCAAACAAATACACAGCATTTCCTGTTAAAGATGTGGACGTATCGGCTGACAGTCAGCTTGGAGAATGCGTTACTCCTAAACACTTTGCGGTCAACAGTTTGCATAACCAAGCGATAAACAAGCTAGGAGAAGAATTTATTGTTACAGCAAGAGATGCAGATGGCTTTGTGCAGGCTATTGAGCACAAAGATCGCTTTATTGTTGGCGTGCAGTGGCATCCTGAGTATTTGCCGTATTTGTCGTCGCAGAGGGAGATATTTCGTTGTTTTGCAAGGGCGGTACGTAAAACTCATAAATCGCAATAAAGGCTTGTTATGGTTTATTAGAACGGTAAAGTTGGTAAGTGTTGTGCCGCTTAAGCAACAAATCCCCCTCGTCGTCTTTGCGAAGGCAAAGATCTCCCAAAACATCCTTTAATTTTGAACAGATAGGGGTAGTTTCAAAGAGATTCTTGCCTTCGCAAGAAAGACGGGGGGGCTTCAATTAGATTCTTGCCTTCGCAAGAAAGACGGGGGGCTTCAAGTAGATCCTTGCCTTCGCAAGAAAGACGGGGGGCTTCAAGTAGATCCTTGCCTTCGCAAGAAAGACGGGGCATCAGAAAGGTCCTTGCTTTCGCAAGGACGACTTAAGGTGTTGGAAGATTATCTTTAGTAGAACGCTTGAATATCCGTAATCGCACGACCTAAAATTAAGGCATGAACATCGTGCGTCCCTTCATAGGTGTTGACCGCTTCAAGATTCATTACATGACGAATTACGCCATATTCATCGCTGATACCGTTACCACCGTGCATGTCACGAGCAACGCGCGCAATATCAAGCGACTTGCCACAATTGTTACGTTTCATCAAAGAAATTAACTCAACCGGACATTTACCTGCATCCATCAAGCGGCCCATTTGCAAACAGCCTTGTAATCCAAGCGCAATCTCAGTTTGCATGTCAGCCAGTTTCTTTTGAATTAACTGATTTGCGGCTAAAGGACGACCAAATTGTTCACGATCTAGAGTGTAGGTTCTTGCGGCATTGAAGCAAAACTCTGCTGCGCCTATTGAGCCCCAAGCAATACCATAACGGGCTTTGTTTAGGCAGCCAAAAGGCCCAGCCAGCCCTTTAATCTCAGGAAACATGTTTGCGTCGGGCACAAACACATTATCCATCACAATCTCGCCCGTGATTGAAGCCCGTAGCGAAAATTTGCCTTCAATTTTGGGAGCGGATAAACCTTCCATGCCTTTCTCAAGGACGAAACCTCGAATTTTACCTTCAAGCTTTGCCCATACAACAAAGACATCGGCAATCGGCGAGTTTGTTATCCACATTTTATTGCCGGTGACGCGATAGCCGCCATCCACTTTTTTGGCGTGAGTTGTCATTGAAGCTGGATCGCTGCCTGAGTTAGGTTCAGTTAATCCAAAACAACCCACCCACTCGCCAGTAGCAAGTTTAGGTAGGTACTTCATGCGTTGTTCTTCGCTGCCGTAAGTATAAATAGGATGCATAACCAGTGAAGACTGCACACTCATTGCGCTGCGATAGCCACTGTCAACGCGTTCCACTTCTCGAGCAATCAAACCATAGCTAACATAGTTCACTTCACTGCCACCGTATTGAGCAGGTAAAGTAGCACCCAGCAACCCTAGCTCGCCCAGCTCGTTCATGATTTCGCGATGAAAGTGCTCGTGTCTATTCGCCTCAAGCACTCTTGGCATCAATTTTTGTTGGCAATAATCGTGAGCGGTATCGCGGATCATGCGCTCGTCTTCACTTAATTGATTATCCAGTAACATGGGATCATGCCAGCTAAAAGGCGCTAAAGATTCGCTCATATGCTTACTCCGTAAATATTCTAGTATGGGTAATACGCTAGATTAGCAGAAAAGCATATTCTAAAAGAGAGAATAAATATAATATATAGTTTTTATATTTTTGATAACTTTTTACTATTGAGTGTGTAAATATGAACTTGAAGCGTCTTGAATATTTTTGCTATTTGGCCTCGCTCGGTAACTTTACAAAGGCCGCGCAAGCGGCCGGCATTGCACAACCGGCTTTAACTGTCGCTATTCAAAAGTTAGAACAAGAAGTAGGACTAAAGTTAATTAATCGCGCAGACAAAAATTCCTTACTAACCGCTGAAGGTGAAGTCCTGTATAAATTGGCAACGCAATTGCTGAGCCAGGCAAAACAAGTTGAACTAGAGTTAGAAGAGCTGAAAGATTTGGAGCGAGGCACTATTCGTTTTGGCGTTTCCGCCATGATGGGCTCGTATTATTTTCCTAAAATATTGACTGAGTTTAAGCAGAAATATCCCCAAATAAAGATCCACTTAGTGGATCAAGGTACAGCAGCACTAGAGAAAATGTTGCTCAACAGCGAACTAGATTTAGCGCTAATAAGAGGAGATTTAGAAAACCCGCAACTGCGTTACAGTGAACTTATCAATGAAGAAGTCGTGGCGGGTATGGCCAACTCAAATCCGCTAGCATCAGAGCAGACTGTATCGCTAGCACAGTTTTGCCAACAACCACTTGTGTTATTTCATGAAGGTTATTTTTTACGTGAAGTAGTGAGTCGATATTCAAAAAAACAGCAAGTGGCACTGGATGTGCGCATGGAGACAAATCTTATCGAACTGCAAAAGTCATTAGTTCGCAATGGCGTGGGTATTACGACCTGTTTATCGCGTATTTTACAAAATGAACATCAGATGACGTCCATCCCTTTTGAGCCAAAGATTGAATTTACCTTGAGTTTGGCGTGGAAGAAAAATCACTATCTTTCAAAGGCCAGTAAAGCTTTTATGACTTATTTAGGCTCAACGATTCAACATTCCGACCTCTAGCTATATGTCATTAATCTATAAATTTTATCCTCAAACCTGTGTATAATACTCTTCGCTAACGAAATCAATGAGAAGCCGTTCTCATCGCCCTGAATATGTATCGACCCTAACAATAGGTCAATACGTTTATCGTGATAAAAAATTGAGTAGTTCAATATGAATAATCTGACCGGTATGCCAAGAAAAACCGATGGGGAAGTAGATCGTAAATTTGTCGAAGCCCTCGCCAGAGGACTAGATATATTGCGCGCATTTAATCCTGGGGACGGATATCTTGGCAATCAAGAAATCGCACAACGTACCGGATTGGCTAAATCTAGCATCTCTCGATTGACCTATACCCTGACAAAATTAGGCTACCTTACTTATTCGAAGCGCTTGGAAAAATATCAACTTGGCGCAGGGGTTTTGGCCTTAGGTTATGCATTTGTTTCAAACCTTGCAATTCGCCAAGTAGCAAACCCCTTAATGAAAGAGCTTGCGATTGAAACTGGCACATCGATAGGTCTCGCAGACAGAGATCGTTTAGATATGATTTATGTTGATCATTGCGCGCCAAAAGACATCGTCACATTTAAAAAAGAAATCGGCGATCGCATTCCGATGGCAACAACGGCAGCTGGCCGAGCTTATCTAGTGGCTTTATCAGAAGAAGAACGAGATTTCTTTCTGCGTCACTTCAAAGATAAACTGGGCGATAAATTCAATGCCGTTAAAGCCGGCGTCGACCAAGCGGTGCAAAGCTATAAGGAATTTGGCTATTGCTATTCATGGGGAGATTGGGAGCCAGACACTAACGCCATCGCTGTTCCGTTGAAGCTTACGCAAGGCCAAATTTATGTGTTCAATGCAGGCGGACCGGCGTTCCGATTGTCGAAAGAGTTCTTAAGCACCGAAGTCGCGCCACAATTGAAGAGCATGGTGCGGAATATTGAAGCGACTTTGATTAGATTTTAGACCTTAATCTTGCCTGCCGTTCAGATGTCAGTAAAACCTGCGTAATGCTCAACAAACAACATCATGCTCTTTAATCTCCGCCATGCTCGTTAACCACCGTCATACTCGTTAACCACCGTCATACTCGTTAACCACCGTCATACTCGTTAACCACCGTCATGCTCGTTAACCACCGTCATACTCGTTAACCACCGTCATACTCGTTAACCACCGTCATACTCGTTAACCACCGTCATGCTCGTTAGCCACCGTCATGCTCGCGAAGGCGTAATGCTGTTCGGTTAAGGTTTTTTCCTTAGATGCTCAGCTTTCTTTAATGGGAATCTTGTTGGCTTTATCTTTACGGCTCTAGGATAATCCGGTCGGTCAGGCTCAGGCAGAATAAAGTCTTTGAGCGTTTCAGTCAGATCTTTCATTCTAGCTGGTATGGTATGAAGACTATTTGTCGATGCCGTAATTGCATAGTCATAAAGTACGATACGTAGGCACGATTTAAAGCTAATGCGAGTGGGCCGTAGCCCAACATTATCAGCGGTCAGCGCTATTTCGTGTCGGACAAGATTATAGGCAATTAACATGCCGTACAACTCTTGATAGACGAGGTCGATTTTTTTACTTCTTAGTGTAATGGCCTTATTGAGCATGGACGTTTTAACCTCTCTATACCCCAATTCTATTTCCCAACGCTCCTTATAAAGCGAGATGATATCATTTGCTGGATATTCATCGTGCGGTAGATTAGTAGCCAGTTTGACGGTAGTGCCATTGGCCGTTTTATAAGTTACAAGGCGCATACCCCAGCGTTTAGGTAACGTTTTGTCTTTTCGTCTTGCACTGCTTAAGTCGCGCTCAACTAAGTGGTCATTATCGGCATACGAATGCATGACCTCGTACTTGAGATCTTTCCTGATAGGCGTTACCCAAAAGCGACTATTTCCTTTGTTTTCCAACTCAAGTAAAAGCTTGGCGCAGTGGTATAATTTATCCATGAGTAATACGCTTTTATCAGGTATGATTTCGAGCATTTTAGTCGTCTGAAACAGCTCAGACTCTCGATATTTACCGGCTTCAGCGCGCAAAATGATATGACTTCGTACATTCATTAAACACGTGAGCTGCATGACGGGATAACCTGATTCAAACTCCCCACTGGTGTTTGCTGAGCCAAAATGCTCACGAAGCTCTGGGGTATCTTCTGTACGTAAGGTTGTGCCATCTATCGCAAAGGGTTGTAAACCATGCCAATTATCATCCACATGCGTCTGCGACGCCCAGTGGTCAGCACTTTTTTCAAACAACGTTCTCACTGGCGCTTTGCCTAACCGTTGTCTCGCTTCGCTGAGTGAACTCCTTGCTGATAACAAGCTATTGTCGAGGCCTTTAGACGTAAATGCCAAGCGAGTCGCGACCTCTTGGATAGATTCATTTCGCAAAAGTGACATACCAACAACAAGCCGAATTACTTGTTCCGGCGGGAGTTTTCGGTGTCTGAGAGTGACAGTTTGCGTCAGTGATAGCGCTTCCTCTAACCATTCTATTGGCAGAGAAGCATTGAATATGGCTACTCGTTCTTGGAGGTTTTCTTCTGAAAAAAGGTCGTTGAGTTGTTGTGCTAACATCTGTTTCTTTATGGAAACTTGAAAGCACTAGTTTGATCTCATTAATATCGTAGTCAACATAAGTTTTAACTAAATAGAACTAAGTGATCAATCCTTAACCGATCAGCATTAAGAATAGGTGGGAATGCCTTTCTTTACTGAAACGCCAACTTCAATTTCTTGGCTATTTTCAATCGTACTTTTTGTTGAGCTTCCTTTGCTTTGTGAAGTCTTATCTTCTTCTCCTCTCGTTAAAATAGTTTCAGAAGATTTTTGTACGCTATTCTGCATACCGGCTTCGTCGGTATAAGAAAAAGTCGTATTGAGCTGCAGATTAACACTGCCAACTGCGATGCGTGGGCTAGGTAAGTCTGCCACCAGGGGATTACGATTACCGGCGCTTACTTCATCGGGATCAGAGATCTGATCACCATCGGTATCTGCTAATATTGGTGAGGTTCTAAAAGTATAATATTCAAAACCATCTTGTACGCCATCACCGTCGGTATCTTGATCCAGACCATTACTGAAAATGGTATTCCACTCTTGATTATCGGTTAATGTATCGCCGTCACTATCCGCAGAACGTGGATTTAGTCCACCATGTAATTCTTCATTATCAGGCACACCATCTCCATCGGTGTCTATTTCCATCGGATCGGAAGTTACATAGATAGTCACAGTTTCACCACCGGCCATTACCACATAGACTGGCCAGCCAACTTGTTCATCATGATCACTTAAGCCATCACCATCAGTATCGACTACTTCGTCTCCACTAGGAGCCGTTCCTTGAAAATAAACCGTACTTGGGTCAACTAAAATATCCGCGGGCGCCATCGGATTTCCCGCCAGATCGGTCATATTAGTCACGGTTAATTTATATTGAAGATCAGACTGAGAGAGTGTTGTTAAGCGCACTGAACGTCTATCAGGTAAAATTAACTCGGCGCCAACAACCACAACCGTAGAATTACCCGCTTTTTTTACTTTATTAGAAAACTTACTATGTTTAAACGGATTACTGTCTTCGGCATCTGACTTTACAGACTCATTCTGATGATCATCTTTTTTAGTAATTCGGTAAAACGCGGGATTCTCTGTATTATTCAGACCTCCTCGCATAGGCTCTGAAAAAGAGACAACTATTTCATGGCTTGTAGTGGAGCCAGCATTAGAAAGTCGAGGCATCTCAGTATCAATAGTATCCTCTTGATTATCTTGAACCGTCAGACTAATAACTTGCTTCAACGTCATATCATTGGCGATTGCGTATGTCGCCGATATTTCAGCTTCCCCTTCCCAAACGCTACTGATATTGGACCAAACCTTGCCTGAAGTTGTTTTAAGATCAGATTTAGACAGGACTAATCGACCAATGCTCGTTTCAAGTTTTACTTCAGTGCCATCTGGCACGTTATTGTTAGTGGCATCAATAAGGTTAATGTTTAATTGAGTAGTATCTAAACCATCATTTTCAATACTGCTCTTATCAAGACTGGCTGTAAATGCAATATATTCTGAAGGGCCACCGCTGATTAACGTCGCTAACAAACCATCACCAATATTTTCAAAACTGGCCGCTGATGTTGCATCTGTTCCCGTTAAAGGATTAAACATTACGGTGTCTAGCTGCTTGGTTGAAGAGCCAATGTTTAAAATGACATATTCAAGGAACTCATTAATAGCCAGCGTATTTTCGGGCGAAGCATTCACACTAAGATTGGTCATAATATTATTATAAAACGTGATGACGCCACTACTTAAAAGTGATGGGTCTTCGGATAAATCAAGGCTCAACTCCTGTTCGACACGAGTAATAATTTGATTGGCATCAGTTTTTGATAAGCTGCTTTCAAGCTGATTGATTTGATTGATTAAAACGCCGGCAGATATTGTACTCGCTGTGCTTAGATACTGACTAATCTCGCCGTTGTTGTTCAATGCTGATGAATCAATAATGACTGCAGAAAGGGTAGGCGCAATTTGGGAATTTAATATTCCATCTACGGTCGAAATAACTAATACCCCCATACCGGCAGGAATATTACTGGAGTCGATTTTAAAATCAAAACCACCGTCAGCACTGGTCAATACCGGTGCATTGTCCGCTAGAATTTCAACTTGAATTCCATCACTGTCAAAGCGATGCAGCTTAATTTCTGCACCAGCGATAGGCATATTCGGTATTTGTCCGTTAACCGATGACATTGATTTTGATATTATCGTTTTAACAGGGGCAGGGTCTGGCTTATTTGATTCTGAACATCCACTCAGAAAAAACACCGGCAGAAAGAGTATAAAGTAAAACTTAATAACGTTCGCTTTCATATATCTTGTCCTTTTATTATTTTTAGATCCTTTTTGGGGGTAAGGAGGATAACGCCCCCAATCTAGGCGCCGCTTAACTCTTCGTTCTTCACCAGACTCCATCCAAGGAAGTTTAGGTATTCGGAACTGGGGCAGTACTTACTTGACCCTAAATTTCTTTCCTGAGTATGGGCGCTCTATTCAGGCAAAGATATCAGGCAAATGCTGATTCAGAGGTGCAAAAGTCTGACTAAAATCAGCTTTTTGGCCGTTTTTTACTTTAATTTTCTGGTCAATCGCTTGAATATGAAGTGCCCGCGGCACTGGCAACAATTGAACGCGTGTTTTGACTAGTGTGCGCGCGCTTACCTAGCAAAATATAGCTTGGGGCCTAGAATGTGGGTTGAAACAATTGAGATAATTGAGACTTTGAAGCGCCGTATTGATATAACGCGAACGATTGTGATGGCAGTTCACTTGGCCGTGCGGGCAATCAGTCGTCGGCTGAAGTAATGCCTTCGCGAATAGCGAACTTGGTGAGCCCAGCAACACTATGGATATCTAGCTTGTCCATGATGTGCATTCGATGAGTACCGATGGTTTTTACGCTTAAATTCAGCTTACGAGCTATCTGTTTGGTAGTTTCACCCTGGGTCATCACTTGCAGTACTTGGCGCTCACGCGCGGTGAGTTGCGCTAAGCCCGAGCAGTGCCCCGTTGCGTGTTTGGATGTGGCAGCATCTACGACGACAGCTGCGACACCTGGACTCAGATAAATCTGCCCCTTCATGACGATATAGATGGCATGCAGCAGTTCCTTTTTAGCGGTGTCCTTAAGTGCGAAACCGGAGGCTCCGGCTTCTAAGGCTGCCATCACGAAACCACGGTCGGCATGCATTGAGAGGCACATCACTTTAACGGCAGGACGATCGGCGATGATTCGGCGCGTGGCTTCGATTCCACCCATGCCTGGCATTGTTATGTCCATCACAACCATGTCCGGCACTAGTTTTCGGGAAACCCGCACTGCATCGCTGCCGTTGGTCACCTTGGCAATGACTTCAAACTCTGTCTCCGGTTCCAGCAATTTATGAATTCCCTCCAAAACAATATCATGGTCATCCACCAATATAACGCGGGTAGTCATGCCTCTTCTCTTTTTGAGTCGAGGGGCACAATAATGAGCGCTTGAGTTCCATTCTCGGGCGACGACTGAATTTTTAGCCTGCCGCCTATTTGAACCAGTTGCTGAGTGATGCTCAGCAGGCCGATCCCAGATTGCGTATCCACGTTCGAAAGTGACTTGGAGGCTGCAAAACCACAGCCATCATCTGCAACCGTCAGGTGTATTTGCTTATTAATGCTGTCAAGGGTGATCGTCGCGATGTCAGCTTTCGAATGTTCCATGATATTGCGAATTAACTGACGACCGACCCGATAAAGGATAACACTGATTGATTCTGGAATAGTTTGCCCCTGAAAGCCCGAAGGGGGCTGAAATTGAATACCACTTTGATTCTCAGCGTGTTCACAGGCGCTCTGCAAAGCTGCTTCGAGACCTATCTCATAGAGAGCTGCGGAAGCAAGTTCGAAGGTCAATGAGCGAGTATTTTGAATCGCATGATCCACTAGTCCTAGCACCTTTTGCGCTAACGTGGCCTCTTCTGCGGATAAATTTGCTTCTAGTAGCTCAAGCATATCCATCTTAGCCGTTGTCAACGACTGGCCGACATCATCATGCAGACCGATGGCGATGCGGCGGCGCTCGCTCTCCTCGGCTACAACCAGTTTTGCCGTAAGGGCCTGAAGATTGCGGTGATGATCCATAAGCCGCAGCCCCTGTTCGCGCTCGCGGCATTTGTGCTGCAAACTGTTGCGCAAAACACAAATAGTAATAGTGCCATTTTCGCCATCAATAGAACTTGTACTGAGCTCTGCTAAAAACTCGCTGCCGTCCTTGCGAATTGCCATAAGATTTATGCCACCGCGCATAAATCTGGACAACAAATCTTCCGCGAGGGCATGCTTGTTGTTTCTATCTACGTGACGCTTTTGAGTTGGAAGTAGAGTGTCGAACGATAGCCCGTATAACTCGCATGAGAGGTAACCGAATAAGGCCTCTGCGGCACGGTTGCTAAATAATATGGTTTCATCATGGTCCATAATAAGAATTGCATCGGGCGTCGCCAGAAAGAGCGCTTGGTACATTCCGTCCGCGTCTGAAGTCAGTCCGCAAGGAGCTTGTCTAAAATCATATTTCAAAAGTCGCATCCATATGTTCATTCACAGCAATCTAGCTGTACTCCAATTTAACATCAATAACGCAGATGCAGGGTCTTATGAGGGTAACCGACATCCCTGATCTATACAACAGTCGTTGATTTTGTCTCAAGCCGGTATTATTACGTTTTTAGAAAGTTAACTAACAATACAAGTCAGTTGTTTAAATGTGGCTGAATCAAGAGCAAACAATCGATTCTTCGATACGTGCACATCGACAGTCTTTATTGCATTCGAGTCCAAATCATAACGTTATTGATAATTTATTTGATATAGTGAAACTCGATAAAGTAATCGCGGTTTTGCAACAAACGACGGGTTGGCAAACTCAATTGCACACTTATTCTGCTTTATATGTTGATAACGCCGAGTGGCAAAATACCAGTAAAGATGAACGATTTGTAAAACGATATGTTTGGCAACGTGATGGGCTTAATACTAGTTATTTTCGCTTAAACGCTACCGACTTTGTGCCAACTGCGCTCATAGAGGAATGAACCCATTAACGACTCTAGTTAGCAGGCAGCTAACGTTAAGTTTGGGCTCTTAGCTTGATGGTAATATACCTGATGTACGTGCTGGTGCTTTGTACTTTGGCAAATCTATAGCCGCTAACGTTGCTTAAAACCCTCTGATCATTCATATTTATATTCATAAACACTATCGTCACCTAAGTGAAATATGAAAACGTTGTTAATATGGGTGGGTCTTATTGGTCTGTTTTTTGGACTGACTTTCTTTGCAGGTATTTACGGTGTAAGCAGTTGGATGATGGAGGAAAAGTATCCTTCACAAGATCGTTCCTTCGTTATTTCCCATGACGCCAATGTGCAGGAAGGGAAGCGACTTGCTGCTATCAGAGGTTGCAATGATTGTCATGGAAAAAAACTAGCAGGAGGTGATTTTTATGGGCTTCATGCGCCAAATTTAACAACAATATCACGACAATATTCAGATAATGATCTGGAGCGCTCGATAAGACAGGCAATTCGCCCTGACGGCACAAGCGTTTACTCGATGACGTCTAATACCTATCAGTATTTATCTGATCTCGATTTGAGCCATATCATTACTTATATCAGGTCTTTAGAGGGCGAGTCTGAAAATATAGATTATTTGTCACCGAGTTTTCATTATCGATTAGGCATTATTCTAGGAGAGCACAAACCGATTGTAGATTCTATCCTCACGCTTATTCCACCGAAACTAACGCCCCGCAATCATACTGAAAAACTTGGAAAATATCTGGCCTACTCTGTTTGCGCTGAATGTCATGGAGTTGACTTGAAGGGTTATGAAGGTTTCTCACCTAGCTTGTTAACCAGTTTGGCATATCAAGGTCAAGATTTCGAAAAGTTGATGACTGAAGGAATTGGTTTGGGAGAACGAGATTTGGGTTTGATGAGCGTAAGCAGTAAAGCGCGTTTTTCTCTTTTTTCAGACAAAGAAATCTTAGCTTTATATACATATTTTCAATCTGAACAATTTGTTCAAGATATGCAATAGGGGGAAATTAAGCGCGTGGGAAGTCTGTGTTTGGCCAAAAACATGACATCTTGTACGGCTGCTTCATGCCCTGAGTCATTCAATAAGTATTTTATGCTGCTAAAAGCCGAGGAGCTAAACATGGTCCAGTGCCAGGCAGTGAAGCAAATAACTCAGCATCAGGCATGTTTTTAGATAAGGTATCAATCTGTTTATCATAAACCCTGTTATTGTAAACGAGTGTTTATATCTGCTTGCAAAGCGCGTCCACTAAAAGCTTATGAGGCAGAATAACACTTTGATCTTTTGTAAGTGCAAATGCGGCGTCAATAACCGCCACAGCAATGTTGCCCTTCGACTTGAGGTGCAGTTCTTTCAACCAAGTATCGATTGATTCAGGTGAATGTGAAATGACCTCAAAACTGCGCTTGGCGTTATCACCAACTTGCACACAAACGCCGTGTTTTTTATTTGCCCAATCCAATCCAATCCAACATAAGCAGCAAACTTAATCTTCATATCATTCATGACAAACCTCCTAACTGAGAAGTTTGCTATGTATCCTTTACTATTCGAAACAAATATAGACAGCTATTCTAAAAGCACGCCCTGAGATGCCGTCTTGAAAATCAAATGATGTCTGCCCAATATTCGTATGCAAAGAGCACATAACCAAACCAATCTAAGTATGACTGTTAAGGTTGAACGACTATATTCTTGAAGGTTATCTGCTAACTGTCCACCCAGTAAAGCCTCACTTTGCCTCAGTGTTTAAGGACAGATGGCGGATAATGGCAGAAGGACGGAACCGCGGTGGGTTACCTTTGATGCATGACTATGGGG
>Ga0209305_1000153_pt1 | contig 50377 bp, 39 predicted proteins | sample COGITO_mtgs_1103_FD_184792 | JGI IMG/M metagenome (GOLD analysis project Ga0209305, IMG submission 184792) | Pelagic marine microbial communities from North Sea - COGITO_mtgs_110321 (SPAdes) (version 2) | ecosystem: Environmental > Aquatic > Marine > Epipelagic ...
GGGTTGTTCAAAATTTATACCATTTATACCATGTTGTTTGATGACGCTACGAATCTTAGTCGTTAAAGCTATCCAAGAGTAATCTTTCATCTTATGGAAAATACCAACATCAGCGCCTTCAATTTGTTTTTTTAAATCTCGGTTCGAAGAAACGAGATTCTTGACATAAGTCAAGTTGATATCTTTGAACGACAAATTCTGCTCCAATTGTTTTGATTGTTCTGAGAAATTGAGATTGGATAGTTTGCAAACGATATCAAAACTTGCAAGGATCGCTCTTGCAAATCTTTCAAGACGTTCCTTCGATTCTTTCGTGCTCATCTTGTTTCCTTTCATGATTTTAGAAGACAAACTCTTCCCTCTCGTATTCCTTTTTTTGACGCCTTTATGATGGTTTGTCTTTCTCGGCATCGTTTGGCACGCTCTATAGTGTTAAGAGAGTGTTTCCAAAAACAGGTGGTGATAGTATAGCACTTATATATACGAAGAGATCTGAAGAGATGCGTTTTTTTCCCTTTTTCGCCCATGCAAGAAGAAGAAAGAAGAGACGATTCAGCAATCTTCTCTCTAAGAAAGAAAGAAAAAAGGTACGCGAGAACAACGGCGCATCTAGAACTCGGGAAGCGAGGAGTAGGGATCTGATTTTGATTGACGAGTTCCTTTGCTTTGAAATGAAACAAGCGCCGCCGCGAAATACTCTGCGCGTTTCAAAGTTTTTTAGTTGATTTTGAGAAAAAAGAAAAAAACAGGGAAAATTGGAAGAAAAGAAAAAGAAAGAGACACATTGCCTAAGAATTTTCAAAATATCACTCTTATGTACCGAAACGCGTGAATAAAGCCAATTAAACCGCAAATATTCAAACATCTAAAGACGCATTTCGTCGTACAATTCTCCCCCGCTTCGATATCTTCGAGTACTTTTTTCGAATGGATGATTAACGCTGGACGTTTCAAAGGCTACGCAAACCTTTCTTCTAACAAGACTCTTTTTTGTTCTCTGACGTGATTCTCGTCTTCCCGCCCCCACTCGCGCAAACGTCTGAGCGGAAGTCCGTCGAGAACGTACACGAGAGACGAACAAAACGCCCGAAAGAAATTGCAAGGCCACAAGGAACGAGCAGCTGAAGCATTCGGTAACTCGGTGTGTTTGTTCGTGAGATGCTTAAACTCGCACGTCCATTTCTTTTTCGTCCCGTTCGAGAGGAGAAAATCTTCTTCCCCGCAGGAACCGTGGGGGACTCGATGTCCGTTGGAAAAGCAATCCGTCTTTTTCCGGATCGTTGGGTCATCATCGTCGTCATCAACGAACGGAAGACCCTCGAATTCTGTACAAATCGCGCAATGCGTGAACGTCGTTCGATAATCCGCGAGAGCCTGCATGCACGGCTGCATGGCGAGTCTTCTATTCTTCGTTTTTTTGCTAGTATTACTACCCGTATTTTCAACCACAAAAAGCAAACACGCGCACGCTGCGATGAAAGAAAACACAATGAGCACGTCATCACATCCGGCACTGAGACCTTCCTCGTGCCCTATTTTCGGCGTCGTATTGAGCCGCGAGAATGGCGTACAACTTAAACCTGCAGTGAATAATAAACACTGGAAACGTATTTTATAAAAATGATAGCAATGAGTAAATAGACTGTAATCGGCTCGCACAAAATTGAAAAGCGTTCGTCCAACAAACCCTTCCAACTCCTTCATTTGTCCCAATACGTTCGTTTGATGATTCATGGGTATCGACGAAACTACAATTGTATCCGTACTACCCGAATACACGAGACGATTGGCATGTTTGAAAAGTTTTTGTCTCTTAAATGATCGGAATTTGAACTTCTCATCGAGTAAAACGCAACGCAGAAAACACGTCCCATTCGGTCCAAATCGTTCTGGATATCGCTCAATCAAAACCTTCGCCGCGTGCACTATATCTTGACAAGACCCACTCGCGAATCCAATCAAAAACCATTCTAAGCCTTTCTTACCGTTGCGAAAATTGTAACTCGTGCGCTCACGCAAGCAATCTGAAACGGACGTGTGAAATCTCAGAATTTCAGTTTCTTCCAAACAAATGTGAGAGTATAACTCAGCTGTTTTCACTTTGTTTTCTGGAAGCATGCGCAAGCATTCGAGCTGAGAGAAGTCGATATCGAAGATCTGTCCATATTGCGTAATGATTCGAAAAGGATTAGCAGCGTTGCTCTGCAGAATATCGTGAATCGCCAAAATTAAAAATCCATCTCTGCTCGACCAGTGAAAATCGAAAGCCTTTGGTTCATTTCGTCTCGCATACACGGGTTCAATAAAACGTCGTTGCGCGGAAGCAAGACGGCGCAGTTCGTGTTCAAACTCTTGAGAGCCTTCGAGGAATTGCTCCAAGTATTCTTCAATCGTAATTTTTTTGTTAAATTTTACAACGACACATACGTATCCGGTAAAACTTTTTTTTCGTTCTCGTTTCAACAAATAACCCGTCTTTTCAACGTAACAATCAACAAAGCAACTCTCGTTGGGGGCGTGTGAGCGAACATCGAGTGGTTTCGTCGCTAACGAGAATGTTTGACGGCGGGTGTACTCTGCAATACTAGTGAAGACGCCGAGGAAATTATTTTCGCGCAACTGCGCGCGATGTTCCTTCAAATTCTTTCGCCTCTCTTTTCTTTCCTTTTTTTTCATGAGCGCTGTGAAGTTCTTTTGCTGACGTTTTTGGATAACGTTTTGACGTTTATGTTTCCCCATTTCCCCACGCCGCCGCCGGAGAGGACACAGGGGACACACGCGCACTAAATTTGCGCGCGTTCTAAGCGCAAAATCTGTATTTGCAATTAGTAGTGAAAGGTGTGACGATGACGATGTCCTCCTTCGTTGTGGTACTCCTAAACGTATCCGTGTGTGTTTAATACGCGCGCGTTTTGTGCGTTCTTTTTTTGTGAGTTGTGACGAGGAAACCTGTTTTGTTCCCGCGTGTCTTTTCAGAGAGACGAAAATGAGGAATTCAACAAAGAATGGCAATCTAAGCGTTCAAAAAATGTATAACAATATAACAACAATCGAAAATACGAGAAAGAGAGGAAAAATGGAGCAATGGAGACACCAGTACCTTTTTTAAGCGCGCCGGATTCAAAATTCGGAGCTCATAGGTATGAAGAGCGCGTGTCTGTGCATCTTACGTCCATCAGGCGCGTCTTCCCGCGCTTTCAATCGTTTGGTGTTGCGCAACCACTCGTTTTGCACCAAAAGTATAGGGTCACAAAAATACGACTAATAATACGAAAGTAAAAGTAAGAACGCTCTAACGCTCCACAGTATTAAGAGAGTGTTTTCTGCTTGAACATGTTGTAATATTGTAATATTGTTATATTGTTATAAATTTGAACCATCTAATAAATTTACAGAACCACGCGTAGTTTGCCATTCTTCGAAAAATTCTTTTCTATCTTTCTCACAATGTTTGTGCCATCCTTCGAACCATGTTTCGGGGTCTGTGCTTGTTCTTCTTCCGTTAATAAATGTATAAACAGTCGAATCAATATCAAAGTACTCAATTCTCATCGATTGGCGTTTCGTTTTTTCATCCAGAACAAAATCAACTAGGATTCCAGATCTGCAAATATTGAGCAAGTGCATTCCGTATTTCAACTGTATTCGTCCAGATCGCATTCGCTGACTAGTTCCAAGCAGCGCGCTGCTTGTCAAATTCGACGACGTTTTGATTTCAACCACGTACAACTTTTCGTCTGTTTCGCTATAGACGACGGCATCGGGCGAATATGAAACGTTGTACTTCTGGTGCATGAATGAAAAACCACTGTACTCGCTCACGATTTTCAATTTTTTCTCTTTGCACAACGCCAAGAGCGCCGTTTTCTCGCAAGCGACGCCAATCATCATTCTCGAGTTTACAGTAGGCTCTTCAAACATAGTAAGCTTAGTTTTGTCGTGTCTAGAGGCCGATGCAATATTTTTACGCCAGTTCTCCCACACTTCGCTTTTGTGTTTGCACTTCAAAGGATAACCATGATCCGCCAACTTTTTAAAATTTTCCTTCATCGCGTCAGTTCCATTAGAAATTGTTAGGATTGTTTGGATTGAAATTTCATACACTGCCACAGATGCTACTCCCACGTTGTGTGCTTCGATCTCGTTTTGAATACTCTTGCGGGATACGTCGTTGTCATCATTCCACCGCGCGTTTCTAATACTTTCAAGAACTCCCCACAAACTATTCTCGACGGTCTTCCCATCATTGGAATAGGGTATCGTATACCCCAAGCCACTATCACTATCACGCATCTTTGGCAATCCACCACCGCGACCACCGCGACCACCGCGACCACCACCACCACCACCACCACCAACACGATCATCGCCGCCGCCAACGCCGCTGCTATTATTTGATTTGATTCTTATCTGCTTCTTAGCGCCAGGCGGCAGAGGAGTTGCAGAAATCACTTTGAGGAACTGCTCTTCGTTCATATGAAGGGTCGCCATTCTTTCATCACCATATGTTTTCTCAGTCAAGCAATTCCCATATTTCTGTTTGCATATTGCGTAAAAGTTTTTGACGTATTCCTGTTGAATGTTATGAGCAGCAGTGCCATTAATTTGCCGAGTCGCTTGGTTCATCAGAGTTATATTCTCTGCATCTTTAACAATCTCCATGTACGAACTCCCGTCTCGGCGACCGGCGCCGCTAAAGTTGTTTAATCCAGCGAGCAACTCGTTGAGAAAAACACGAGTACTGCTATTAATACTCGTCACTACTATTTCATGGCGATTCTCTCCTGCGTTGTCGTCGTTGTTCGCATTATCCGAATTGGGCAAACGACTACAACGGTAGCTACTTTGCTCCTCGAGGTGTGTTTTGTAACCCACGTCCAACTTAAATAACACAGAGGCTGGAGCAAAAGATACGCCGGCGGACCCGATTTGAGACGCAAACAGTACGTACGATTGCGCGTCCGTTCGAAATTGATCTATGATATCGTTGCGATCCTTTGTATCTGGCGCGTCCTCGCTCGTGAGGAACAAAATTGATTCTCCGTACTTTTGCAACGTTTCGGATTTCTCCTTCAGATTTCGAGCGAACGCGTGCAGCAATTCCACCGAATCGCACGTCACGACCACTTTCACCTTTTCTCCGTCAACGAAGTGAAGGATTCTATCGATTACGATATTCACGCGAATCGTCGCGGATAACGAATTTTCAAGACGCTCTGTCGAGCAGTTTTTCAATAGACGTCGAAAAATCTTCAATCGTTTATTCGCCATTTTTCGCAATTCTTCAGACACGCCTGCCTTATCTAAAAAGACATTAATCGCGTGCATAGAATTCTCGACATGATGCTTCATGGCGAACGGCGCAATCGCGTGCAGACGTTTCAGATGCATCGTAAGAAAATTGTTACGAAAATAAGGATCGCTTTGGAAGATGTTTGTTTGCGCTCGATCGCAGTCGTAGTCGTTCGTCGGCTGCTCTCCTTCTCCGTCTTCTCCGTCTTCTCCGTCTTCTCCTCCTCCTCCTTCTCCTCCTCCTTCTCCTCCTCGTCCTACTGTATCGTCCACGACACTGTCGAGATCGTCGTCACCGTCGTATTTGTCCGTTTTATCACTCGCGGCGTCATCGTGATCATCTACCGCCTCGTAGATGATGTATTCGCGACGACCGTCGTCACCCACGACGCGAGTGACGTCGTTTTTTGGAAACACAAAAGTAAAGAAGCGATTCGTCGGAAGAGGCGTTTGCACTCGTTTGATGCAATGAAGAAACGCCGCATAAAGCTTGTCAAACTGTTGTAATGCTTGGCATCGGTAGAGAGCTGCATTTCTCGATGTCATCGCATCCGTGAGAAAAATTCGACTAATTATGACTGAGAAATTTTGATAGAAGTATTCGTAATTTCCGACGTCAAATCCCATAAGGCGCGCGAGCCAGTACACGTCGCAAAATCCATTCGTAATGATTGTCCCAGACATGAAAATACCCAGTAAAGAATCATTACATATATTTTGCACGACATCTATGATTTTCTCTTCGTTGTTTTTGCTTGATTTTTGCTGACTCTTCGTGTAGACTTCGTGACATTCGTCGACTACGACGAGCACGAATTTCTTCAATTTGAACTTACTCACACTTTGCAGCGTCACGAAAATAATAGGAGTTTTCGCGACATTCTGAGGGTCCCCATCACAAAGATTTACGATGTCTCCGAGAGAATGAAAATATCCACTAAATGAAGTGAATGTCTCTTTGAACGCGTCGGTGGCGGTTAGCGGCGAAATTATTAGGATCTTTCCATTTGTATTCGCTCCAATCTTTAAAATCCATTCGAGCAAACACAAAATGACAAGAACAGTGACTCTCGTTTTGCCCGATCGACACGGTTCTGGATTCACGATCGATGCAAAGTTCTCTCGGGTAACTTCGTACAACATTCGCTCGGCTACTTTAATTTGATTCTCGTTCAGTACGAATCGCTCGTCCGTTACTTTCTCCGTTTTGACCAAATTCAAATACGCTTTCAATTTCTCTTCTGCTGTTGTTCTTGCTGCCGCTGATTCTCGCTGTGCTTTGATTGTTGGACGATTTTTAATTCCGCAATCTGACAATTCAGGAGTTTCCAAGACGTCGAAGTTGGTTTTTTCGTAAACTAATTCTCCGTACGTGTGCTCCACATTTTCGTATAAGTTGGCGGCCGGATGATGAAATCCGCCAATTATATTCGCTCCAAGTGAATCATCCACCAAAGACAAGATCGCGTGCGACCGCAAATGAAACTGGAAATGTAAATCCTCTCGAACTAAAGCATTATTTAAAGCATTCATGCGTTTTTGAATCATATCCTTAAATCGCTCGTTCGTTACTTGAATGCCAAAAAACTTCCCATTTTCGCTTGCGAGCTCGCCATGCTCGATTTGTGGAAAAAGTTTTCGTTTGCCGTCAACGATGCAACAATTGTCTTCCACCGAGTAAGAAGTGCGTAACAGACGCACTCGCGACTTGTCCTCTTCGAGGAATTGAAGGAGCGCTCCAGTTTGAAAAAAATTAACGACGAAGAGCACAATCTTCTTGTACGGTTGAATCGTTTCCTTTTTTAGCATATCTAGAATTTCTGACTTAAGCACGCCAAGTGTTTGCGCTTCTTCTGACGAATCAAACATTTGACCAATCGATGAGCTGCACGCCGCCACCAATACCACGCTAAATTGAAGCACACCAACGAATTCCTGCGCTGTTTCGTCCATAACTTTTATGCGATCCTGAAAAGTTTGCAAATCACATACCGAATGCTCGAAAGTGTTGATCGAAATCTCAAGCACAAAACTGTCGCTTTTCTTTGCGTTTTGATCGCGCGTGGAACGGTCGTAAACGGCCTTAATCTCCCCGAGGAGTTCGTTGTTAAAGTCTTGCTGCGCATCGGTATCTATCTTCTTCAAAGTCTCTAGGAGTTGACCGACTTCTGATTTCGAGACAAAAAGATTTTTCAATGGACAAACCCTTATTGCATTATCATTATCATTATCATTATCATCATCATCATTGTTATCATCATGATTACCATCTTCACCATCGACATCATCACTAATGAAGTTTGATCCCACGTTCGTTGACGCGTTCTCCCCCCCTGCCTTTCGCTTTCTGCGACGGGATGGCATGATCGTTTTTTTTTATAAAGCTAAAATTAGAAGCGTTTTTTTTTAGAAACGAGAGAAAAAAACTCGCGTTTGAGAGAGTAAACGAAGCAGATGATGTTTCGATCGATTGGAAAAACGAAGACGACGACGATGCAGATTTCGTTCGCGGTTCGCTGACGCCCCCGAAAGGTGGAGAAAAGAACGAAAACGACGATGACAAGTTCTCTGGTAAGAGATGCATTGAAGATCGCGTTGTTTCTGCTGCTTTGAGCGCGCGTGATGGAAAGAAACCGCGTGTCGAAGTTGAGAAGAAAGATGATGATGAGAAAGTTACTCCAACTCTTTTTGACGCGTTCACCGCGCATCTGGAACGAATCGAGAGAGCGAACGCGCGCACTGGAAGTCTGATTCTCGATGCTATCGATGCTCTTGGTGAACGCGTGGATGAGAACTACAACAAAATCGAAAACTTGGACAGAAAAGTGTTTGTAATTATGGAAAAAAAGCGAGAAGAACGAGAGAAGGCGGAACGAGAAGAAGGTGCGAACGCAAAGGAAGCACCAGATCATAGAGACGAGAAAGACGAATCAAAAGAGAAGATTACTAACGGAATTAACTCCGAAGTGTATTTGGGAAAAACGTTCAGGAGTTGTGAAACGCTCTCGGAGTTTCTACGCGGTTTTGAACGTCGCGAACACGTTCCCGCACCGATTCGTCCGCTCCTCTCTGCTTCTTCTTTGAGTTGTTGTACTTCGTATGTTCACAACTATCTGAAGATAGTGAAACATATTCGAAGTGTCATTCGTGCGTTTCATTCAACGTTTCTCGAAAAGCCCGATGGATATGATGACTTTCTCTCCGCTGCGTATGTCAGTATCGAAGATGTTCTCGCTCGTTACGCGAAAGAACGAGTAACGAAGAAAGGTGTTACTTGGCACGCAACGGTAAAGATGTATCTCACCGCTCGAGATGAAGATGAACGTGACGTGATTGAATTTGAATGGAACTTGAGTGGAGCCGTTCGAAAAGCGCACGAGACGATGCAACAGTTGTAATACGTCGTCATTCCTCAGTTGATGGATTTGACGTCGTCAATTTCGTCAGTTATTTATAACTGACGAAATTGACATGTCAAATAAGGCGTTTTTTCCGGTCGTGTCAACGAGGTTCCTCCGAGAGAAAAAAAAAACGCAAAAAAAAAAACGCATATCTCTAAACGAGATATGTGCGCGAAGTGCGCGAAACCATTTGGCTCGCTGCCGATGACAGAAGAGCGAACGCAAGAGAAAGAAAAAGCGCGAAGAGAAGAAGAAGAAGAAGAAGAAGAAGAAGAAGAAGAAGAAGAAGAAGAAGAGAAAGAAGAAGAGAAAGAAGAAGAGAAAAAAGGGGAGGGAAAAGGGGAGGAGGAGAAGGACGACGGCGACGGCGACGGCGACGGCGACGACGACGACGAGGAGGAGAAGGACGACGACGACGGCGACGACGACGACGAAGACGACGAAGACGACGTCGCCGGTGAAGACGACGACGACGACGACGACGACGACGACGACGACGACGACAAGGGGAAGATACTGAAGAAGCCAAAAGGGAAGCCTGGGATAAAGATCGCCAAGCAACGTCGCAAGAACAATCGGTCTCCGATCAGAAAGTCGAAAGTCACCTGTTGCTTCGCCGGGCTTGCGGGCTATTCTTGCCACACGGGAAGGCTCGATATTCAAGCTCGATATCACGTTCCGGAAGCCGAGAAAAAGAAAAACAACTTTTCCGAGAACGCCAGGTGTTGCAATACGTGTTATCAACGTTTCATGTATTCGAACGTCACCTGTTGCTTCGCCGGGCTTGCGGGCTATTCTTGCCACACGGGAGGGCTCGATATTCAAGCTCAATATCACGTTCCGGAAGCCGAGAAAAAGAAAAACAACTTTTCCGAGAACGCCAGGTGTTGCGATACGTGTTATCGACATTTCAAGTATTCGAACTTCACCTGTTGCTTCGCCGGGCTTGCGGGCTATTCTTGCCACACGGGAGGGCTCGATATTAAAACTCGATATCACGTTCCGGAAGCCGAGAAAAAGAAAAACAACTTTTCCAAGAACGCCAGGTGTTGCAGAACGTGTTTTCGACATTTCAAGTATTCGAACGTCACCTGTTGCTTCGCCGGGCTTGCGGGCTATTCTTGCCACACGGGAAGGCTCGATATTCGAGCTACGAATAGCGTTCCGGAAGCCGAGAAAAAGAAAAACAACTTTTCCGAGAACGCCAGGTGTTGCGATACGTGTTATCGACATTTCAAGTATTCGAACGTCACCTGTTGCTTCGCCGGGCTTGCGGGCTATGCTTGCCACACGGGAAGGCTCGATATTCGAGCTACGATCGACGTTCCGGAAGCCGAGAAAAAGAAAAACAACTTTTCCGAGAACGCCAGGTGTTGCGCAACGTGTTATCGATACTTTCGTGATTTGCACGCTTTTCAGAGCGAAAGCGTCTGCGAGATTTGCGAGCTCTTGCCGGGTCCCACTTCGGGCGGTTGGAGGAAATTTCGGTTAACTGAAGAAGAGAGTAAGGCACTCGGCGCCGACATCTTGCTTCTTTGCTCGAAATGCCACCATCGAGAATCAAGAAAACGCCAAAGGCGCGACGAGGGAGTCATGGAACGACGAAAAGGGCGATGGAAAAATGGCGACTGGTAGACTCTCTTCCTTACATCTTCGATCATGTACAAAGCCTTACGTTCGCTAAATTTCAGCTGTGTCCATCTAAATGTTTATGCCCACTTTCCCGTCTTCGAACTTTTTCTATTTGCAGAGTCCTAAACCGGCCGGGTGTGAGTCCTAAAACTTCTACATGCTAGTTTACGTACGTTCCATTCTTCTCCCTCGCACTCCTTTCTTGATCTTCTTCGAACTATATAATGTACAAAAAGCCAGACAAAAGACGTTATAAATTTATCGGCCCGGAGTCAGCGCACAAAAGTAATGCGCGCTTTGAGACAATCCTAGGCGTCACGAGATATTCCTTTATCATCACCACTCCTCTCAATGTGAATGGATGAAAACGAACTCGTCTTTTGCTTATGCTTTTACTATTGATCTTTCCCGGATGTTTTCGTCGTTTCATTCAATTTATTTGAATAAAAGCGACAGAAACAATATCGGGAAAGACTACGAGGATCAAGACATGAATGCAATGCCCCCTTTTGAAAGTGACTCCTCGGGCGCGAGACCGTAGTATTTACTGTTCTCACCTTCGTCGTATGGGTTTTCACAACAAGCTTTGAAAACGTCGCGTAACACGGAGTAATCGCCAACTTCAGCCGCTTCGTACGCCTCCACGAGCATGTATTCTCTCGGAACATACTTTGGATTTGCAAGACGCATCCTCGAGACTATTTCTCCAGCCGTGGATTCGTTTTCACCCGACGTTCTCAACGCCGCTATCCACGCGTCCAACGCCTTGGTCCACATTTCAATCTCTTGCTCCGAAAATGTAGACTTGTAAAATGCCTTCTTCTCGAGAAAAGTTGAAAACGCCTCCTTCGCCGACATTTTTCGCGAGATTAGGTCCGGCGCAGCGTTCGAGAGTTCTCTCCAAAACATCGTCCAATCGGCTCTGTGCCTGTAGAGAAGATCCTGAATGGTTTCATCGTATAAATCGCGCGCGGCTGCTTTGCTCGAACTCGGCGCATCGTCGCGAAAACCAAGCTTTTTTGCCCAGACATTTGTCACTTCATTTTCAATCGTTTTCGCAAACGTTTCTATGAGCACGTTTCCTTCAGCTTCTTTTCCTTTCAATAGCGTAGAGAGTGCAGAGCATAAGGTAAAGTAATTTGCAACCGCAGCTTGCGGCTGCGCTGCGAATGCAAAGTGGTCACCGCTCCCCGTCCATTTCGCAAACGCGGGATCGTAAGCGTCGAGAAAACCAAAAGGACCGTAATCCATCGTTCGTCCGGCGACGAGACAATTGTCAGCATTAAAGTTCCCTTGACAAAATCCAACCCTTAACCATTCAGCGACGCAGAATGCAATTCCAGCCGCCGATTTTTCTAAAACAGCGCGCGCGACATCTTCTATGGGAGCAGTCGAAGACCAAGAATCGTTCTCTTCACTAAATTCCCGAAAATAACAATGTCTCACTAGCATTTCGAGCTCTTGTTTTTGTAACGGACTCGCGTCTGGTTTCGAGGCGCGACGCGAGAACAAATCCAAATGACCAACGCGCAAAAACGAAGGCGCAACGCGCGTCGTAATTGCGTTGGGTTCTTGAATCATCGTATCAGGGTCCCGCTTTTGCGCGCGCACTCTGCCGACGATGGCTTCTCTTTCTGAAGCGTCAAATCGAGCCAGCCTCGGATCATCTACGGTCACTTCGTTGAGTTGTTTCGATACTTGCTTTTCCACCGACGCGCTGTACCAAGGTCTATTTGAAACATCGCCACCTTCCGATCGAATGAGGGATAACGCACGCGTGGTTGGAATCCCTAAAGCATCCATGGCTTCGGAAGCGATGAATTCTCGAATGCTCGAACGAAGTACCGCTCTTCCATCGGCGCCGCGACAAAACGGCGTTTGGCCACCACCTTTCAACTGCAACTCGTACCGTTGATTTGTTTTTGGATTTAAGACTTCACCAACTGAAATAGCGCGTCCGTCTCCATACCCTTCACCAGTCCCAAACGGACAGTTCGAGGTGTGTTTCTGGCCCATAATACTCAAAGCGTATGGCGTCGCCCACGTTTTCATTCCCGGTATGGCGTCGGAATCTCCGGAGAAGAAACGCACGAACGTCTCGGACGATTCGTCACCTTCACATAACCCTATATCTTCGAGTACTTTTTTCGAATGGATGATTAACGCCGGACGTTTCAAAGGCGTCGGCTGTACTCTCACGAAGTGTCCAGATTTTACTCGACGAGACTTTCTGTTCGGCGCGTTGACGTCGGTTTCTGGGTCTGGATTCAATTTCTCCACCCAAGAGTGGTTCGATATGGATTCCAATCTGTCCTCTACGGCTTCTCGAGCGCCAGAATTTCCGGCTGCCGCACTCGTCATCGTCTTTTGATGTTGTTGTTGTTGTTGATGATGTTGGTGTTGTCGCCGTCGATGTTGAAGGAACCACCTGTTGTTGCACAAACACGTCGAGGTGCTGCGACTGCAACTGCTGCGCTTGAATAAACAAGCGGTTCCGTGTTTTAGAACTGCACTAGAGAGCATTCGACGAAAACGACGAGGACGAGAAAAGATAGCGCGCGCTCGTTTTCAGTTCACTGTGTTGGGTTTCCTCTCTTTACCAAAGTTTGTTAACTCGCGACTTCGAGCTTTTTTGTGATGTCACTGATGTTGTGTTTTCCCTCTCTTTGAAAACATGAAAAGTTGGATTCTTCACATCTTCTTCAAACGACCGTTGAAATGGGGATGAGTATTGTTGATGATTATGATGATGATGGATACGAAAGTCCAGGAGCTCGGGTGCGCGCGAGAGCGAGGATACAACTAGGAAAGCTTTCGCATTGTCCCTCAACATCGTCTACGATGGCGGCAACGATGCCATCAACCCCGTCGGGAGAGCTGGAACAACCGCGCTCAATGGGGGGGAGGATTTTCAAAAACAGCAACTCCTCCTCCTCAAAAGAAAAAGAAGAAGAAATAGAAGCGAACGAAAGAAGGAGACAACAGTCATCGACAGAAACGACATCCACGTCGTCCGTGTTGATGCATTCTCAGATATTAGAGTTGGAAACGACGATTCAAGTACTCCGAGAGAAGCTTGCGTTGGCGAAGAGTTTGGAGGAAGGGAATAGGAGAAATCTCCAGGAGAAACATCGAAAGTGCGAAGAGTTGATACAATCGAACGATGATTTGAGATGCATGCACAGAGAAGTATCGAAAGAGCTCGCCAAGTTAAAAAGATTCATATCGTCCCAAGGCATTGGCATTTCCAGCATGAGGTCGGCCGCGGCAGTAGCAGCAGATGAAGACGACGATAACGATGAAGACAGCCGTTCGTACCTCGCTTCGCTTCTTACGGAAGCTAAAAGTGAAGTTCTCGAAAAGCAACTCAAAATAGACTCGTTAAAGCGGAAACACCTCTATATGGAGAAGGAGGTCACGCGATTGCTAGAAGAACAGAGAATTACTTCGAAGAAAGAGATGAAAATGACGGAACAGTTTTCTTTGCAACTTGAATACGCGCGCTCTGCAGCTCGGGAAAAAGACGAAGAGATTGATGAACTGAAAATGAGTATTGAAGCGTTAGAAGCGGACAGAAAAGCGTTCGAAAACCAACTCGATCACATGTCAGACAAGTCGGTATCGTTGATTCAAGAGTTAGAATCCGAAAAGAAAGAACTGCGCGACGAATTGGTGCAAACGCGGGAAGCGCTGAAAAAGACTTTTGAGGAGGCTATGAGTTCGATGCAACGAGAATACGATAAAAGAGAGGAGAAAACAAGAATCGAAATGCGGGAGATGAAGAAAGCGGCATTCGAGACATCGAAGAAAGCGTACGTTTACGGGCGAAACTTTGCGTCTTTGCATTACGAACGTGATTTGGAAAACATTACGCACGACGTGGCGAAAATGTTTCACGTTCGAGAGACAGAAACGGAGAGAAAGTCGACGAACGAGCAACGTGTATTCAAAGCGAAACTGAAAGCTCAAAGAGGTTTTTTGCTTCAAACGCGGGAACAGCTAAAACTTGCAAAGGAGAATAATGCCAAGCTCAGTCGCGAGTTGACAAAGACGTACGTAGAGGCTGGCAAGGAAAAGGAGAGACTTGAACAAACGCGAATCGCAGAATTAACCAAACTGAAAGAGTGCATTTCAGAGCGAAGAAGAGATGTGGAAACCGTTCAAAAAGAGTTCAATGATCTCTTCGCGAAGAAAGCGAGAAATAAAGAAGATAATACTCTACAAAAAGAACTGGGACGGGTCAAAGACGAGCTCGCCGCGACAAGAGAAGAACACACTTTAAATGTTGCCGCGCTCAGTGATAAACTTCAAAAGGCGGAGATGGATGCAGAAAAATTTGAAATGAAGATGGTTGCGCACGCAGTGGAGAAATCGAAACATTTCGAGGAAACAATAAACGCAACGGCTCTCGAATCTGAACGAAGAACGGAAGAAATGCTTTCGCTCTCGGACAGAATACGTTCCTTCATCGAAGAAAAGAAAGAAGTATCTGCTTTGGACGTCGTTGTCCATAATGAGGAGAAAACGTCGAGGAAGTTGTATCGAATATTTAAGGACGACAGCGTCGATGAGGAGAAGGAAAACGTCACCGATTTCTCATGGACGCCCAACGAGAGCAGCAGGAAGAAGCCGAAATCGAGAATAGTTATTCCAAAGAGATCTCCTCTCTCGACGATGCGATAGATGATTGTATAGCATGTAGAAGCAACACCATTGTGTTTTGATTTGTGTCATAAGTACACATAACTTTCGCTTTTCAATATATTTCGTAAATGCAACCCTACAATAAATCCACTTTTTGCTTTATTCTGATACTCCCGTCTTCGTCCGCGGGGGTGCCGCGTTGGTTTTCTTTAATTCGTTTTTGTCTTCTTCCGACAAAGCTAAAATTCGGGCGTTGTATTTATCGAATTTTTTCCACTCTTTCGCCACTCCAAGCACGCAACATCCCTTGATCAGATCACATGTGAACGCGACGCGGGGATCCCCTAAATCCACTTTGTGAAAGTCTGCGCTGACTTGCTGCGCAATTGCGTCGATGGCCTCCATTCTCGGGACGCTGTTGTTATAGCGAGAGCCAAAGACGATGGAGAACGTTGACTTTTTCACTCGGTCTTCTTTCGTTTCACCGTCAACTTCTATATTTGGTAAAAATCTATCGATGATAGGTTTCGCATGTGCTTTAATCTCCTCACTGCTTGCGAAGCACACGTCCTGGACTGGTAATATGCGCTCTATAAATCTCGAACGCGTGCGAGACGTTTCTTTCACCTCGCTCAAGTACCGAACGACCATTTCCGATGGATCTGCCTTGCTCGCTGCGTCCTTTGACATCAAAACAAATATGCACGCTTTCATATCTAAGTCTACGATTTTGAATTTCTTATTTTCAATCTTATCGTCCTCTTTAATTGATTCGATTTCGGATTTCAACGCGTCCTCGACCGATAACACCGGCGGCGTAGGTTTCTGCTTCTCCTTTTCAACCGCATCAACATCATCTCCTTCTTCTTCTTCTTTTGGCTTATCAGCATCCTTCTCGTCGGGAGGTACGATATCGTCGTAAATGTCCAACATTACCCGCATCAAATCGCGTGCCGTTTGTTTCTCTTTTCCGACGTCGCTGGATATTAGAAATCCTTTAGCACCGTACGGAATATTCGCGGAGGATGAACTCTGTAGTTGGTAAAGAAAAAGTTTGTTGTTTTAGTTGTTGTTTGTGATGGTTTTTGGAAAAGCAGATATTATTAATCGAGTACATAACACAGATGGTCGGAAGAATATGAATGAGAATAAAACCTACCGCGCGTCCAAATCTTCGCTTTTTTATCATGGCTCCGTCCTTTCCACCTTGCCATCTTTTACCAGCCATGTGTTTGTGTGTTTGTTTGTGCGTCCCAAACGTCTTATTAATTAGGTTATTGATAGTAGTTTTGAAAGTTAGGGGATTTTTTTTTGGTCGATTGATTTGTCCACACAAAAAGAAAACCTGAAAAAGAAAGAAAGAATGTCCACAGCAACAACGAGAAAAGGGAAAGTATTCGTCGTCGGAACGAACGAAGTCATAACATCTGCAGCCGTGACGGCAATATTGTGCGGCGAAGGACGCGAAGACGACGACGAGCGCGTATCGAGAGACGAAATCGACTCGACTCCAAATCCAGTGAATTGGTCGTTACGCACTAGGTATTACGAGGCAGATTTAGAAATCCATCACCACAGCATAACGATTGAAACAACCGATGGTGATGATGTCCGCGACGACGAAGAAGATGATGAAAGCAGAGGCGCGACGATAAAAAACAAAAAGACGCAAAGGATTTTGACCTTAGCAGAAGCGAGCGAGTTTAGCGCAGTCGTCATGGCGTGTAAGTGCGATAACGCGGTCGACTTTTCTTTGTTAAAAGCGTACGTAGATTCAAACAGAGCGGTGTTTTCGAACTTGATAGCCGCGGTGGATGGAGAAGAAGTCGACGCGACGCGATTGCTTCTAGTTGATGGCACCGAAGATATCGACAGCGCAGAAGTAAATCCATTCATAACTCAATGGTGCTTACTGAATAATATTGAACCCGTTCGAGTCTCCTTGCTCTCTAGAAACGCCGACGATACGCTGCGAGAGGTTGGACAGCGATTAGGGGATCCGCAAGGCGTTCAACGAGTCGTCGACGCGCTTTCAGCGACGAAATGGCCCGGTTTAATTTTAAGCAACACCGCGGGAGGAGGTAATCAAGACGCGGCTACGAGGAGTGTTCGGAGCGAATCGACGGAAGCGGTTGAAATTGATTCAGACGATGATCTCGATTTCATACAGATGCGAGAACGCCGCGCCGAAAACGGGAAAACACCGTCCTCGAGTGGAAGAGGGGCGAGCGCATCACGGAACAGGAGCAACGACAACAATAAGAAGAAGAAGAACAACGGTATAGAGAATGATATTGATGAAGACGATCTTTCGTTTCTCGGAGCCGACAGCGAGCTCATATCGAAAATAAAAGCCATATCTGAACGCGCACAGAGAGGAGCAGGAGACATGTCAAATGAGGAGAGGAGGGAAGCGGCGTTTTCGGCCATCGAAGAGTTGATGTCAGCCTTTAAAGACTTGGATCCATTGCAGGAATTTAATCCACTTCCAACGTCAGAAGAAGGAATGCGGAGAGAGATAGAAGAGGTCGCAGGTAGTTTTAACATGCACAGTGCTGGTCGCGATTATGAGGACGACGACGACGACGATGCGAGCAGCAGTTAGCCTGTAGCAGCGAAATTTGTATTCAAAAAATAAATATTTTCTCTCGCTCCTGCATTCGTCTTTATCGCGACATCAATGACAACAAACGCGTTCGAAATGACCAGCGGGTCGCTCGCTCGAGTGTGCCATGAGAATAAGCAGTGCGTCATAAATACCCGTATTGCGTTCCTTCCACGTGCAGTTGCTTTTTATTATTATTTAGGTTTCTTTCTGCGAACGCGTATTTTTTATTGACCAAACTCGTTCTTCTTCTTCTTTCAAACACTTTCAACGAACAAACAGGTACGCGCACGCACCAGAATTGAATGACACTTTGCATTTGACGGGAAGAGGTATAAAAGAGCTGAAGTGTTTAGAGCCGTACGTTAATTTGCTCGCGATACACTTGACAGCAAACGTCATAAGCTCATTGGACGGTTTGCACAGTCTTCGAAAACTACGCTCCTTACACGTGGCCCATAACAATTTGACCAATCTCAAAGGCATTGAAAACCTCACCGAACTCCGCTTCCTAGATGTATCGAGCAATATTGGTATGAACTCTATCGATGCACTCGCAAATCACGGCTCTATCGAGGTTTTACTGTGCGGGAACAACAAGAGTTTGAGATGTATCGAGGCGCTCTCGACGTGTCCGTGTTTGACCGCGATTGACTGTCGAGATTGTGGTATATCCGGAACAGCAAAGAATGAGAGCGAAAGGATGTTGAGTGTAATATGCAGTTCGAGTTGTTTAGCTTCGTTGAATTTGAACGGGAATCCAATCATGGCACAGATTAGTGAGCCGTTTCGCATTTTCTGTATTTCAAAGGCGCGCGCGTTGCAAAATTTGAACGAGATACCCGTTCTCTTAAAAGAACGTCGGATATCCGAGGCTTATATGCTTCGAGGTGGCCGCGACGCTGCTCAAGAAGAAAAGCGAAAGATTCATGAAGAAGAAGAGCGAGAGCGAGAGGAACAATGGGCATGGTTTCATGAGCTGATTGAAACCAAGAAGGAGGCGGTATAAAAGGCGAGTTTTTTCTATCATATCTAAGTTTACATTTCAAGTGAACGGCACGAACGAGCTATAATCACAACTCCGCTTCCGAAGCCTCTGTGAACGCGTCCGATACGCTGTATTTGGCTAAATCTTCTAACGAACTACCCGTGTTCAAAACTCTGAATTTACCATCCGTTCCAGAAAACGCCATCGAAATACTCGTTTGACATTTCAAAGCCTCCGTACTTCCTGCAGCAATGGCACACGTGCCAGCGGATGCACTCGCCGTGGCTAAACACTCACAGTCGCTATCCTCTTGCAACATGCACGCGTAATTCGCATTTCTTGAATCCGTGGCGTTGACACCGACGTGTAAACATTGTAAATTATTGATACCACCGCACGCGCCGCAGCCGACGTTCTCCCACTGTAAATCTTCCAAGTTTCCTTCGTCAAACCGCGCTAAAAGCGTCAACGACGATACGCGCCCGTGTTTCCCCGCAAAATCCGTCAGAAGAAGTGGGTATGTGGATTTCACTCGAATGACCCGCGGTATCGATCGCACGCCTCGCGCGAAGGCCACCACGCTTAAAAAGGTTGCCTGTGAGGGTGTTGTCGTCTCCATTAAACCGTCTTCGTCCTGTCTTGATGTTCTCAGTAACGTCATCTCATCCACACTCACGCGAAACGATGAAATTGCGACACCCTTCTCCGTTAAAGTCGATCTATTCGAGCTATCGCACGGGTCTAAATCGCCCCAATCGTCGATAGAACCGTTCGGGAAATACGCCAGGCCGATTGTGAACGACTTTTTGAATCTGGCTTTGCCTTCGTTCACACACGGGTCGTATATTCCCGCCGCGTTCACATCCATCACTATTGTTCCAGAAAATGTGAACAACAACAAGGGTAACCAACTCGCGGACGCGAGCAAAGAGAACATTTTCATAGTAATTTTCGTCGTCTCACGCGCGTGTGTTTTTGTAAAGTGTCACACAAGTGTGTATCTGACGTCTAAAAAACTTGAAAGACTCATTGAAAAAATTACTCATCGAACTTTGAAACTCACAAACTTTCATCAATTTTTATATCGCCACAACAACACAAAGTATATGCCCGATGCAAATATATCGTCAATAATTTGAAGAGATGTGTAAACAGACAGATACAGAGAGATAGGGGGTGAGAAATCATGCACTCGAGGCGCACGGGAGCGTCGTCATCGGCGGCGGCGACATCTTCTTCTCAACATCGTCATCAACACCATCATACGCGAAGTTTCGATGAAAAAGACGAAGAGTTATACAAGAAGAGAGGCGTGGTGAAAGCGAGACAAAGACGAAAAGTTGTCAAAATTACCGTAACCCCTTCACGATTAATGGAGTTGTTCTTAATCGTATTGCTCGGGTGGTTCGTTTACGACAACTATCGAAACGATAAAACTAAAAGGAGTACCTCCCTTCTTCGAGACGAAGGAGAAAAAACAACCATTCTCTCCCAAGTTCAAACACTCTTTGGTTTCTTTCGTAAAGAAGACGACGACGAAACAACAACAACAACAACAACAACAACAACAAGCGCGTCAGAGAAGCAACAAGCGCGTCGATCGAAGGGAGCGAAGGTCTTCGTCTCTTCCGAGAAGGAGGATGAGGAGGAAGATCCGTTAGCAAAGTTGGATATGTCTCTTATCGAGCGCCAAAAAGTTCATGATGCCGACGGCGTTGGCAAAAAAGAGGACGATTTCGATGCGGATACTTCAGAAGGAACGCTCGGCAGTGGTGCAGAAGTCGAAACACACAGAGAGGGAAACGTGGCGTCACCGAGAGCGTCTTCAAAGCGACCATGTAAAGGCATCTTTAGCGCATTAGAATTTGGCGAGTGTTCTGTGAAATGTGGTATCGAAGGAGGTATAAAACTCCCACTGTTTGAGAAGGATGACAACATGGACGAGGATTGCGTCTTACCGAAACCGCCGGTATCATCGAGTATGAAGTGCAATGTCGGTGTAGAGTGTCCGCAAAACTGTATCGGTAAGTTTGACGAGTGGACGGCGTGCGACGAAGAGTGCGGCGTAGGATTTCGACGACGACAATTTATAGTAACACAACCCCAGAAAGGTACCGGATCAAAGTGCGCGTACGTTAATGGGCACGTAGCCACGGAAAAGTGTTTTGGAGATAAAACAGGCACGACATTTTGCCAAAACAGGGATTGCGCCGGAGATTTTGGCGCGTGGTCGAAGTGCACAAAAGAATGCGGGGGAGGCACGAAGCATCGCGTGTACTCACAAACGCAAAAAGCGGGAACGTTTGGTAAGTCGTGTCCGTATCCTGACAAATATCGCGAACAAGAAAAGTGTAACGAAGAGGAATGCATACTGCCGGACTTTTGTGAAGGTCGATGGAAAATCACCGAACCTTGCAGTGCGAAATGTGGCGGTGGGAAGACGACCAGGGCGTTTTTCGTGACGAAAGAGGGAAAAGAGTGTCCGAATGAAGACGTTCGAGAAGTTCTGTCTTGCAACACGCAGAGCTGTCCGAAGGCGAAAGATTGCGGTAAATGGGAGCCATGGAGCGCGTGTTCGGTTCCATGTGACGACGGTATTCAAACGAGAAGGTATAAACGCACTGGACCTGCAGTTTTCGGAGGGAAATGTCCCGAAGAAGATGGCGCGAAGCAAAAGCGCAAATGTAATTTAGGATCGTGCGAAAATTTGTGCATGGGCGCATTTACAGATTGGGATGCTGAATGTCCGAAATGCATTTCAGAAGGATCTTACACAGCCGACAACAAATTCAGAACGAGAAAGTACGTCATTCCAGATAGCGACGCTGAAAACAGTAGCTCGTACGCTAAATGTCCGCACGAAAACGGATACGTTGAGCGTCAAAAATGTCCACCGTTGATGATCACGTGTCCAGTACGATGTATTGGCGAATGGAGCGCGTTCTCCAAATGCACACGCGACTGCGACGGTGGGACAACAAAAAAGACGTATTCAATCTTTCGACCCGCGAAAGGGAGTGGGGAGCAGTGCGAGGCAAAGCATGGCCAAGTCGTTGAAAATGAATGCAACACGCATAAATGCGAACGCGAATGTCTAGGCGTATGGAATAAACACACTGGGTGCATAGTTTCGGCGAAAAACTTTGCAGATCCTGATTTGAAATGTACGGGTGAAAAGATCGAACGCTTCGATTTGATTCCTCCACAAATTGAAAAGCACATAGGGTGCTCTTTACCAACAGTCGGCGGTGATATTTTCGATACGTACGAGGGTGAAAAAGGATGGTTTAAACGTGTACTTTGCGATACCGGCAAATGTATCAAGAAGGTTGAAATCGAAATCGTTTCTGACGACGGCGGGAATAGCTATGACGACGACGACAACGATGCCGACGACGAGGAGAACACGCGCGTATCGAAAGTGCGCAGAAGTAAAAGAAGAGGAGGTAGTAGTGGTAGCATGAAATAGAACTGAGTACTCCAGTGTGTAGCCTAACCTAATCAAGCACTATCAAGCACGTGTGAAGCGTGTTTAGAGTGAATTAGAGTTGTTTATTTAAATTACAGGATTTCGATCTCGTCTGCTGTCACGTGTACCAAGAACGTTTTGCCACTTCCATCCGGATTCGGCAAAGCAACTTTCACCGGAAGATTGGCTGAAATGTACGTGCCGTCGAGATCATCCGCTCTCTGTGCAACTTCTCCCTCCATACCGTTTAAATCAGTCGCCGCCCCTTTGGTTTTCGGCACGTGATACACTACGACCGATTTGTTCACTCTGACTTTCGCTCCCACAGGAACGTCGTCCTTCTCCGAAGCACCCACGTTGACGATGGTCATTTTTCCTCTTCCGTTCGATCTTTTCAGAGAGGAAGAAGAAGAAGAAGAGGTGGACGAAAGCGCAGTCGCCGCGGTCAAAGATGAAGTTAAACTGAACATGTTACGTTTTATGCGTTGTGTATATGTATTATGTGCACCGCTCGTGTGCGTAACAAAAAGTGACGTGATATCGAAGACGAGGAAGCAGAATGAGAAGTGGATTATCTGCTTTTTTTGGCAGAAGCATGTGACAAGGCATATCCAAAACATCAAACACAGGGGTCGTGGACGACAAAAAACGTCTGCACAACAGGCTAACACAAAAATATCTCTCGCCTCCTCAGTTTTTTAAAGCGAGACAAGGAGACAACAAATAATGTTTACGACGACGACGACCAATGTAACGAACGGCAACGTGTCCTCAGACACTCGCGTCACTTCTATCGCATCTCGCTCGTCCAGCGCCTCCTCTTCCTCCTCTGCTCACTCCTCCTCTTGGAGAAAGACGAACAACCGCCCCGCGATGAGTTTTTCTAACAAGAAGTTTTTGTCGTCGTCATCATCGCCAGGAAGAGATTCCTTTTTCACGCGCGCGTCGTCGGACCCGTCGTTGAACCCGTCGTCGTCGTCGCAGAATGAAGCGTCAGAGAGTTCGAAGGAAAAGACGTTCGGGAAAAATGTGGACGTGGAGAAGTACACCATAGATCAGCTCGCGTTTCTTTCCAGAAAAGAACAAGGCAAAAAGGAAGGTAAAGTCATCCTTCCCGATTATCACAACTGTACGAGGTGCAACGGAACAGGCAAGGATTTTTGCAGCGCGTGCAAAGGCAGGGGAACGAATGATCACGACATTACAGACGACTTCGAATCAGACGTATACATAGTCGGTTCAACGGCGGAACAGTGGAACTTGATCAAATCGACTTTAGGAGAGTCCACGCCGTGTTGGTTGTGTCGCGGTAAAAAAATTGCCATATGCAAAGATTGCAGGGGAACGGGTTGTCGAGATAGGGACAAGCTGTGGGTCAGGGTTTAGATTGCTCGCGAATACGACTCAACCGTGATGTTTATAATTTATCATTGTGGATGTCTGCTTACGTATACGTATATTTATGTATACATTTTTCATCACGCCAAAAACACGCAGTTTGCGTACGATGTACGCGCGTACGAGTACTCGTACTCGTCTAAAAATTTTGCCCCAACTCTTTTACTACTGCAGCAGAAAAAACGCGAAAATAAAGCGCGCGTTGTTGTGTACAGTGCACACATACAGCAAGAACATCCTCATTTGTCACTCTCGGGACAAATTGAATGTCGGTGAGACGAATTCGTTCTATCACATCCTCTACTGTTGCGCGAAACATACTCTCACGCACGGCGCAAAAAAGCTTTACCTCGTTCTCCGCTCCTCCAATTCTTCGACTAAAAGTGACGGCGACGAAGCCAACAGCCCCGTCTGCTCTTACTCTTACTGCTCTTACTATTCATTCTAGCAGCAGGAGAATGTTTTGTCGGGTTGTACCATCTAATGTGTCGTCTTCCTCGTCAATGTCTATGCAAAGTCATTCGTCAGGTACGCGAGTAGGATCCTCGACGTTCGCGAACGGTGGCGTCTGTCTTCGTCGTGCGTTCTTTTATTATCCTCGAACGATGACGACGACGACGACACACTTTGGCCGCCAGCAAAGCTTCTTGCTCACGGAGCGACAACAGCGAAAAGCGGGAACTAATAGGGTACGAAGAAGCTTTCAGTTTGCTCCAGTTTCTAAACAATCGGCATCGGGTGGCTCGAGAAATACAAGAAGCAACGCGACGAATGGTGCCCGAGGAAATGCGAGCGCAGCATCCCCTGGTCCTGGTGCTGCAAGCAAACCGAAACCATCGTCTGCGAGCACTGCTTCCTCTTCAGCCTCCTCTGCGAAAACTGCGACTTTACCAAAAGCTCCGCGAGCGCCGAAAAAGAAGAAAGGGCCAGCAAACGGCGCAAACGGCGGTGGCGCCGGCGCCGGCGACAAGAGTAGTCCGCCGTCAAACCGAAGGAATAATAATAACAACAAGACCGGTCGCAACAGAAACGGCGGTGGTCGAGGAAATCAACAACAGAAAAACTTCAAGAAGAATTCCGCCGCGAGCGGCGCAAATCAAAACGAAAGCTTAAATGCCAACGTTTTGACGTGTCCAAACGGACGCGAGCGATTGAAACGCAAAGAGGCAAAGGAGTTTTTAGATCTCTTTAAAGAGCAAACTGGAGGCACGGCGTTGTGCAAATCTGTGGACGATTCAAAGAACGTGTTGCATTTTGTGCAACAAAAGATGTTGTTTAAACAGAAAATTTCGTATCAGACTAGTGGACCGCCGCACAGTAGGCGTTTTGTCTCTACTCTAGAAGTTCCGATACAAACTGCTGCATTTCAATCGTTAGATGTGTTACCATCTTCGGCAACAGTTAACGGCGATGTGGTAACTTTTATGGGAGGCGGCATTGCGTTCACCAAAAGAGAGTCCTCATCACTCGCCGCTTTGGATATATTGAAACAGCTTTTAGAGTCTGGCATTGACCCAAAAGCACCTCCAAGCGTTGCCAAGATGAAAGAAAAAGAAATGAAAGAAAGAATTCAAAATGCGCAAGCTTTACTGGAGTTAGTTGATAGCTCGAGACCTTCTATCGACATATCCAAGAGACGAGATGGGAAAGCTGGTTTTGAGGCGGTGTTATCTTGCTTTGTCGACGGAGGAAAGAAGCTCGAAGGTGTTGGATACGGTAAATCAAAGTCCGAAGCTGAAGGAAACGCACTTCTGAACGCGTCGGAGGAACCTTTGAAGGAGTTACTTGGCGAGAACGTGATGAAAAGATTGCAAAAAGTTATCGCGGACTCTCCTGGGGGCCACGTTGCAACGCTGAGAATTCAAGCCTTACCGGATGAAGCAGTAGAAGTCCTCGTCAATGCTATGGGGTCTCCTGATGAGCATGACGCGAGAGTGATGGCTTTGAAAACCGAATGCCAAGAACTCGAACGACGCAGAGAAGAGAAGGCGGCGCGCAACGCCGAAAGTGGAGGAAATACCAGTTGGAGGAAGAAAGGTGAAAACTTGAACGAGTACCTCTTTAAATCCAAAAATGCAGAAGATTTATCCAAAGCGGAGGAGATTTTGGTCAGTAAGTACCGAGAAGAGCAAGCAAAGACGTCGCAAGAGATTTTACAGGAAGAAATCGAGCGCGAAAGACGAGCGAATGAGGATATAGATTCAGAAGAAGCTAAAATGGCACGTTTCCGAGAAAAGTTGCCAATTATTGAATTGAAAGAGGATATGTTGAAAGCGCTAGAGACCCAATCAGTCGTAGTTGTTTCTGGTGGAACTGGTACGGGTAAATCTACGCAATGCCCGCAGTATATTTTAGAAGATGCCCTAAGGAAAGGTAGAGGTGCAGAAACCAAGATTATCGTCACGCAGCCGCGCCGAATTGCGGCAATCTCAGTTGCCGAGCGCGTCGCCGCGGAACGCTGTGAACCGATTGGAAATTCCGTTGGTTACCGCGTCCGTTTACATGGGTCCGAACCTAGAAGTATTGGTGGTACTGTCCAGTTCGTCACCACGGGTGTTTTGTTGAGACGATTAGTTCGCGATCCAGAAATATCGGACGTTTCCCACGTGATTATCGATGAGGTACACGAAAGGGACATAAACACGGATTTCTTACTCGTACTTTTGAAGGAATTGATTCAAACCAGAAGAGATCTAAAAGTAATCTTGATGTCTGCAACTCTAGATGCTGAATCATTCTCAAAATATTTCACAATGGATACCGACATTGCTCGGCAAACGCCGTTGCTATCTGTGCCACCGAAGCCACGACATCCAGTCGAACTTCATTACCTAGAAGATATACTAGAGCAAACGCAATCAGACAACAGCAGAAATGGCGATGGTTTAGGAATACCGAGTGCAAATTCAAATGTAAACGACGATGGTGACGATATTATAGTTCAAAACAATGAAAATGAAATAACGAAGATTGGCCAAGACGACGATTGGCCACCAATCGTTCGTCGTCTCGCGGCTGAACTATTGCACGTGCAAGATATCTCGCTCGCTCGTGAGCTCGAAGAAGTTGAAGCGGAATCGAGAGCCTCCATGCAGATTGAGCGCATCGCTGATGCCGAAGATGCTGGTGAACAGCCAGAGTTTTCGGAAGATGAATATGAGGATGACGATGAGGATGACAGTGTCGACGACGACGATGACAGTTTGAACGCTTGGGAAGATCGGATGAAAAACGATGGTAGAAAACACTCGCACGGTCGACCGAGATTACAAGCTTTGCGTAAAGCCGTCGCGCTGAAGAACGATCGATCGGAGTTGGGGAAACCAGGAGTCTCTGGGTTCGGTGGTGGTAAAATGCGAGTAAATAAGAATACCAAACTTGGTGATCGCGATCAGTCCGAAGTTGCCGTGAACTTAGTGGCCGAAATTGCAACCCACATTGCGAACAAAGAAATCGAAAACAATAGAAAAGGTACCGTGCTTTGCTTTCTTCCAGGTTGGGACGAGATTAAAGCTGCAACAGAGCTCATACGAAAATCTACCACGTATAACGAAGACACTATGAAAATCATGCCGCTTCATTCGTCCGTCCCGCAAGAAGAGCAGCAAGCAGTGTTTACGCCTGCGAAAGAAGGTACGATGAAGATAATTTTGTCTACGAATATCGCTGAATCGTCGGTGACTATCGATGATGTACTATCTGTGATTGACGCTGGTCTGGTACGAGAAATGTCCTACAACGCGGAAAGCGCCATGTCTTCCATGGAAACGGTATTGATATCAAGTGCTTCGGCAACTCAGAGATCTGGAAGAGCCGGCAGGGTCGCTCCTGGATCGTGCTTTCGTCTCTACTCTAGAGGTGTGCACGCTTCTATGGCTGAACGCCCCACTCCTGAAATACAGAGAACGGCATTGGAAGCGACGTGCTTGCAGACGGCAGCGATGACGGAAAGTGGTATTCAGAGATTCTTATCGAGAGCTTTAGATCCTCCGAGCGAAGATACGGTAATGTATGCCGTTGATCGATTGACCAAGCTGGGTGCGATTCAAACCATTGAAAGTGGCGAAAAGTTGACAGCCTTAGGTAGAACGATTTCCAATCTACCAATTGATCCAGCCATCGCGCGAATGCTTCTTTTGGGTTGCGTCACAAAGTGCTTAGATCCCGTTTTGACGGCGGCGGCTTCGTATTCATCTCGCGATCCATTTTACACGCCTCCAGGCATGCGAGATGAAGCGAGAGCTATTCGCAAATCGTTCCACGACTCTTCAGATTTACTCTCGGTGTGCCGGGCGTGGGATCAGTGCAACGATCTGTTCAACAACCGGGATTACGACACCGCTCGCCGTTGGGGCTCTGACAACTTTATCTCAATCGCAGCCATGAGTAATTTGACTTCTGTCCGATCGCAATTACTGAGCGATTTAGTGAAATTAGGTTTTGTTTCTGAGCGAGACTGCGAGGGATATGGTCAAAGGAGAGTGTTGCGTTACGATTCTGGAATAAACACGCACGCCAATAACGAGGCGCTTTTTAAAGGCATATTGGCGACTGGTCTTCCTTCGAATCTTGCCGCACGAAGATCTTTGGGCGCATTTGGTACTTTGCGTACGCGCACAGAAAGCCACGCAGGATTGCACCCCTCTGGAGTTGCCTTCCACCGGAAACCTCCACGAGGTGTCGCTCCTTTGCCGAAGTGGTTCGTTTACCGTGAAATGGTGCTCTCTTCCTCCGTTTTCCTTCGAGATTCAACTGCACTTTCGCCCGAGCAGGTTGCCATGTTTGCTGGTCATCAAATCTCGTTTGCACCTAAAGTAGAGGAAGCTCAAAACGATAGTACCGAAAGTGATGATGGTTTACTAAATGCGGACGGATCGGTCAACGCCTCCATGGATATCGATATGTCGTTTGACGGAGACGACATGGTCCCGTCGTCACGTTTCGACCGCAGCGCTGCAGGCAGAGCTAAGTTTCTCTTAGACGAGTGGGTATTTTTAGATTCGAATTGCGAAGATACCATGGATTTACTCCGAGACGCCAGGGAAGAGTTAAATATGGCGCTCAATTGGAGAGTAATGTATCCTCGTAAGCCACCGCCAGAGTCCTCGGAGGAAATCGTGGATGCCATCGCTCAGATGCTCCGAATAGTTGACGAACGTGAAAGAAGGAAGAATAGATCGCGAGCGCGTTTTTCGCGACAATCGCCTTCTTCTTCTTCTTCTGGTGCTCCTTCAAGAAGAAAATTTTAGGATGGTGTAAGTTGATATAAGAAGAAATAGTTTGTAATAGAAGTCACACCCCAAAAGCGTAAAACGATTGCAACTATGGAAACAGTGGATTACATAAAATGGAAATAAACTTTACGGACGTACATTTTTTTTTTCATATACAATACAAACTTGTAAGCACACACGCGGTCATGTGAGCACATCATTTTTTCTTCCCGAGGAATGCTTCTAACGCTTCAACCGAGGAAGATAATCTCTTCTTCTTCCTGCTGCGCTTTCTTGGATTTCCATTCGCAACTAATTTCAGCGCGTCGTCGTCATCGTATCCGTTTCTCCAGCGTTGAAGAGGATCAACCGGCGAACATTCGCGTAAATCATGTACAACTTGGTCTAGTACGGCTTTAGAAATACCGCTGCGCAAGTTACACGTTTTTTTCACGTGATGATATATGTTCTCTCGGGTGTATCCAAGACATTCGCCTATCAAGACGCCGTAATAGGGCGATTGCGCAACCAAAGCGCCTTGCGCACCAAATGAAGCTAAAAGTGCGGCTCTTTCCCTGTTTGGTGATATGTTTGGATAGAATACGGCGCTTAAAGCTGTTGAACCTTCAATGCGACACGCTACGCACGAGAAAATCTGCGGCGTCGTTGTCACCAACTCTTTTAAAGCCCGCTTAACGAATGGGCAGTCGATTGGTTGTACTTGCCCGTCTTCGACGAACGGTGCGTACAGTTGAATCAACGCTAGTGGACGATTACCCGCAAGCAGCGCGTATATTTCGCCCGCGTTTAATGTTAATCGCTCAACTGCCGTCAACGGTGGTTGAGATGGCGTCGTACCCAACGACCAAAAATCCGGATTCTCAGACGCTTTCGTTTTCAATGCTGTCAAGTCTGTTATCTTCTCGTGTTTGACCCAGTCTACCTGTATCGTTTGTTTGTGTCGAATCTCTTCCAACACCGGATACTTTCCTGCCGTCACTAGCTCTTTGTGCAGACTCTCAAACTCGGGACAGAAAGCGAGGAGCTCTTCCGGCACGGAAGAAGACGAAAAATTTCCTTCTCGTCCACCACCACCACCACCACCACGAGTGTGGAGTCTTGCTTCTTTGGCCGTTTTCGAGACGTTCAGTTGGTACTCAATTCCGTCGATATAACCGATGAATGAAACGTCGCCAGAATTATCGATCTTTTCCACGATTTCAAAGTAGTATTTCTCTCCTTCTTCTTCTCCTTCTTCTTCTCCATCGTTGGCCAGCCGAATAAGATCCGTCGCTTGATAATCCTCCCAAGCAGTTATCCTAATTGCGTCGTCGTTTTCGCCGCCGCGAGGTGTTGTTTCCGAAGAATATCGGCAGCGCAGTGGACGCGATCGATGATGACGTACATATAAACGATTGTTATGATACTGCTTCGGTGCTATGTTGTGATTAAGACTTGTTTGCATTATTTTTCCCGACGTGCGGAGTATGGACTCAAGCAACTTATGGACTCAAGTTTCCAAGGATTTTTTTTTTCTCCAAGAAGTAGGAGAGTATTTTTGCTGCAGATTTCACCCCTCCCTCTCCGCAAAAGAAGAGAGGAGAGAGAGATGATAATGACGCTCCAACAAAACGAATACGTCAAGCTTAAACGACGACGACGACGACGACGACGACAACAACAACGATTACGTATATGTCAAGGTTTGTTGAATTGCTTTCTTCTGTGTTGCTGTATTATCGCTCTCGTGTTCCCACGTGGCGGAGTCGCATCAAAACGAAATCCGTTTGCTTTGCAAAAACAAGGAGGAGGCGACGACGATTCTTCTTCTTCTCCTACTTCTTCTCCTCCGTCCCATTCATCATCCTCATCCATCTCTCCAAAACAACAACACCAAGCTAGTATGGAAACGAACGAGACCGATGACGTTAGTGAACTACCGCCGGCACCAGCTCTACCGCCACCACCGTCTCCTGAGATGCCTTTCCCTCCTTCCCCTCCAGAAATGCCGCCTCCACCTCTTCCGCCGTATCCGCCGTACCCGCCTTTCGCGCCTTTCTCACCACCAGACGAAAGGAAATTCGTAGAAGAACAGAAAGAAAGCGAAAAGCGTTCGACAGGCGTGGGAGGGAACGATGGAGCTGGTAAGCTGTGGTGGTTTTGTTTTTATTTGACATGTGCGTTTATCGTCGTCGTCGGCACTTGGCTCAAAGCGAGAGAGCTCACTCTGAACCCGGAGATGCGGTACAGAGCGCAAGCAAACTTTCGAAGACCAGCGACTCGTTTGCGACCCACGCAAAACTACGAACGCGTCGAGTAAACATTAGACAAACGCAACGTAGTGGCGATAATAGTAATAGTTAGGAGGGGTAGATTAGTAGTAGTAGTAGTAGAATACAGAACGTAAAAGTACTTAGTAAAACTACTTCACAAGAACTTCTCCACAAAAAAAAGAAGAGAGGAAATGGACTATTCCCGAACTTTTGGCAATGCTCCCGCTCCTCCTCCTCCTCTTCCTCCCACTAACGCGCCATCTTCATCCACTGCCACCGCTAGGATCAACACCATCGTCAGTAGTGACGATGGTTCGCAAAAAAAGCTCGTCTCTCTTCTTGCTTTTCACCATTTGCTTCTCGAGTTCGTTCACGAGTTTTACTCCTCCGCAACAACGACCACCGACCGAAAAGCGCAGGAACGAGAACAAGAACAAGAACGAGGAGAGAGAAATTCGAGAGGCAAAAATAACATCGATACAATGGGCCAGTCTGTAGGACAATCGCTCTGCGAAAAGCACCTGCTCGACGTGAAACCGTTCGGTGAGGATAAAGTAGACGAGATTATCGTGTGGATGTGCAAGAACTTTTGGACAAAGACGTTTGGAAAACGAATTGACTCTTTGAAGACAAATAATCGAGGAACGTTTGTCCTCTTAGATAATAACTTCGCCTTGACGAAAACTTTCGCCGATAAATGTAGTTCTGGTAGAAGCAGCGATAGTAGCAATAATAGTAGCGCGGCGATGCTGACAGCAACATCATCAGATGGGGGACAACAACATGAAGAGAACAATAGTCACGAGGACGGCGTAGAAGAACACGCGTTGTACTTCGCCAGTCAAATAGTAAAAGGAGCGCTGAATAGAGTGAAAGTGAATCCGCAGAGCGTAAAAGGAGAGTTTGTTTCAAAGCGCTCGCATCGCGCGGTCACGTTTACGATTGTTTTGTAAGTGATTATGTACCAAAAAAGTGCTTCTTTGAAGGAAGGCCAACAATTCTTTTTTACGCTATGAGCCGCAAGAGTGCTCCGGAAAGTTGAAATGATTTTGACGTCTCTTCTAAGCAAACATCTTTTTCTTCCCGGCTCCATTTTTCGGCAGCTTCGTTAAGTTTCTCCTTGACCTCCGCGAGAGACTTTTCTAACCCTCCGTTTTTGTTCCAAACGTAAAATTCCAACTCTTTTCCGTCTAAAATCATCTCCGAAACCTTTCTTCCTATCATCTTCCCGCCGGCCGAGTGCGCAAAGTAGACGTTGTAAAAATGACATAAGAAACGAGGCGGTGACTCTTTCGCCAAGTTCTTGAGAAATTCAGCGTATTCTTTACCTGCCCCTTTCGCCTCGGGAACCTCCATTTCCAAAGTTTCCCGAAACCACTCAATGTCTTTATCCAAAGCTTCGGAACGTTCGAGACCGCAGTCGATGAACGCCTTATACATAGGATCCGCATTCGAGGCGACAATAGCTTCCATGGCATCGTACACAGCTTTCGACTCTACGAGGAAATTCAAATAACCCTCTTTCGTCGGCTGCCATTGCGCCATGGGCTTTTGTTCGGGAACTTTTTCCGCTTTTTTTTCGCCTTCCTTTGGCGCTTGCTCTCGTGTGTGGAGCTTCATGGCCACAAAACGCATCTCCTCGACGAAACCTTTATTTTCTCCCGGGCGTCTCTCCGTGGAAGATGCCGAGCCGTGTCCGTGTCCGTGACCAGCTGCGTGTATGATCATTACACCGCCGCGTTGTCTGTCTCTATTTATATTCGTTCCTCTTCTTCTACTGCCGCTGCTACTCATAATATTTTTGTTGTTGTTGTTGTTATTTTTGTGTCTGTCGTCACCATCGACGACGAAAGAAGAATAGGAGACTCGTCGCTGATTATTGTTACTGAATCGAAGGAAAGGCGAAGAGCGCGTTGACACGGATGTAGAGGCCATCGTCGTCGTCATCATCATCATAGTTAAAATATAGTAAAAAGTCTTTCCCGTGCGTGCTTGCGTTGATTAGAAAAGAAATGAAGAGGAGAAAGAGAAGAGAAGAAAAGAAGAAGAAAAGAAGAAGAAATCGAAAATCCAAAAAAATGGCCCAAGTGCCAAGTGTGCTTGTATGTGTTTCTTTCTAAACCGTGTTTATTTAAAAAATCAATTCCCGATGTGTAAGTGCAACAATCAAGAGTCTAAATACGACTTGAGTTCAATAATCTCTTCGCAAGCTCGGCATGCCTCTTCGTACGTCGTCACCGCATCCGGAAACTTCACTCGGGTGATGTACGAACTTCCGCCGACGCGAACGCGAACTTCCATGCCAAATTTATCTATTGAAATGACCCATAAGTCATCGCAACCGTTTTCAACCAACTTCATTAGCTCACCCGAGTAGCGCGTATTCAATTGTGCCAATGTATCGAGGACGTTACGATCGTGCGAAGGCGTGACGATTGCATCCGGAGCGGCGTTCTTATACTCTTCCATGTTGATCCAATTCAAAGATCCAAATCCACCGACAAAATACGCGTCAATCAGTCTGTTCATTCTAAAAAACGAGTAATCACCCCATAAGTCCTCTAATTCCGTGCTCTCTTTTCGCGTGCTATATTTGTTCTTAAATATTTCATTCGCCGCCGCCGAGTACTCTCCTTTCGGTAGTTTGTAGACGTCCCCGAATAAGGTGACTCGGGCGTTCGCTAAACCACCCCAACCGTTCATTTTTACCGTCAAAGAACATTTTGGATCCCCGGCAATATTTCTCGTGTGTATTGCTAGAGGAGATAGGCAAAAGATCGGGTGACCAGTGGAATCCGTGGCGAAATCAACTGTCGAACAGAAAGGATACCCAGCTCTCCTGTGGTGCAACGCATTCATCGTCGTGCTCAAATCGGCATAATCGGCTTGTTCCATCAAATTCCTAGCGGCAATTGAAAGCGGTGGAAGTTCTTTATCCCTCGACCCCGCTGTAACGACGCCTCCAGCCATAGGTGTTCGTAAGAGCTTCGTCATCGGCGCCCCGTTTGTTCTCGTTCGATTTTTTGTGTTGTTTTTACTGTCGTAGTCCGATTGTCTGGGTAGTTCTAGTTCACCTTTGGACTTGTCGCCGTTCACAATCTTCACCTTGTTGTTACTGTTACTCGTGTTTTCGGTATTTTCCACCTGCTTCGCTTGCGGCGGTGATGGAGCACCGGAATTATTACTGTTGATAGTACTGTTCGTATTGTCTTTGTTCGTATTCGCAGAAGAGACACTTTTTCTTTGTTGATTTCCACCGGCAGAAAATCTCCTGTGCGCGATAGTCTCTTCCACACCTCCCGCCGCGGTGCGTCGTCCGTTCGGATTCATAGACCCGAAAACAACGCATCCTCCTCCTTTGCGTCTTCTTCTATCCCCCGCGCTTGCTCTGTTGTTGTTCTCTAATCGTTGTTGTCGACCAATACGTTGGGGAAGAGGACAAAAAACCTCGTTGTTGTTTAAACTGAAACAGTTCGTCGTCATGTTCTTCTTCTTCTTTTTTCGACGACAAAACCGCGCGCAATACAACGGGAGAAAGCGAGAGAGCGAGAGAGAAAGAGAAAGAGAAAGAGAAAGAGAAAGAGATTGAGATTAAAGACGACGACACCACGACGACGACCAAGGGAGGAAGGAGGATATCGTCTCGCGGATTATAGTCTTTCTCTTTTTTTATTTTGAAGCAAGAAGGAAAAGAGTTTGAAGAACAAAATTTTTCCATCCATGCATGAGAGAGACAAGTCGTTCTACAAGTCGTTATAAATAAATTTATATTCACCACGAAACCAACACATAAACCAACACCAACCCACCACTGCGGTTCACGACAAAAATGGACATGCGGAACAAAAGCGTCGCGAGGCCAATGGGTACAGACGGTTCCGATCACGCGTACAGGCAGAAAATCGTGGATCGATACAAAGCGGCGGCGAAAGCGAGAAGTTATTTAAACGGCGTCGTCGCGACGGCGATGGTGTATCACCCTTTAGTTTTACTTTCGGTTTTCCTTCCTAAAAAGATTGTCGGAAACGCAGTTCAGTACGACATACACAATGTACCAATCTTAGCGACGAATGGAATGCAGTTTTTAATCGTTTTGCTCTGCGCGCACGCGTCCAGGCAAGTGCCATCGAAGGAAAAAAGAGTTTTGAGTCTGTCTTCTGTGCTCATTCTGCTCGGCGTGTTGAATATTGTCTTCGCGTTGATGGTTCGGTTTCGGGAACATCCAGACGTGGTAGATCATAAAAAGGTAGCGTGGATTGGTGCTGTGTCGATCGAAAAAGTGATGAGAAAGTTAATTGGAGCGAAACGGTGCGACGTGTTAGGTGTGAGAGCGAATAAGATGTATCCTTCGCTCGCGCAGTTGGAAGTATTTGGTGAAATCATGAGCTTCGGTATTCCAGTTGCCATTCGAGGCATGGCTAAAGCGCTCATTAGCCACGGCGTAAAAAATGTGAAATCAAAATAGTATGAATCAGAGCGTGTCTAAAAATCTTTGGTAGGCGTGCAAATGCCTCTTCTGCGCTATTCTATAGCTAATCGCGACTTGCATGCGCGAACTTTCAATCTCATCAAACACAATCTTCTCGTCGTCTTCTAACGTCGTCGGAAACTGCGAAAGCGCCGCCACTGTAGCTTTTTTCATTTGCTGCACAATCTCCGGATGAACCTTTTCTTGATCCGCGATTTCATCTGGTACGCCTTCAGGACTTCTCTTCGAGACTGCTAACAACTGGGACCCAGCCCACGCCGCTCTATCGTCTCCTTTTTCTTTCAGCTCTTGCACTGCTTTCTTCACCACCTTGAACGGTGCCTTCCTCATACCGGGCATCACGCACTCCATGGGTATCCTATCGTTCGGATTCGTATCGTCAACGAACCCGTAATGCAACGCTAATAAAGCGTTGGGATGTCTCGCCCCGTAACAAATAAACATCTCCAATCCTTCTTTCGGTTCTTTCTCCTCTTCTAGTGGCGGCGGCAATCCTTCCTTCTTGTCCTCCTCTAAGGAGTTTTTCGCTCTCCATTTCAACTCGTACCGTAATCCATCCTCGCTGACACCATATATTGAGTTCGGCACTGTCCTATGATTCGTCAAATCTGCGCCAGGTACGACAAACGCGCACGGAAAAGACCCTTCTCCGGCCACATTCAGTTTTCCACTCATCGCTCTCGTGTGCGCGACCGATCTCGCCCACCTCAAATCCTCCAAGTCAATCATATCCTTCACCCCTTCCTTATTAAATAGTGGCTCTTTCAATAACTGTTCAAGCTGTGCCTCGTACATTTTAGCCGACCCTTTCGCCATGTTCATCACGCTCACGTCTTGTAACTCCTCCAACTCTTTTTCGTTCGCTAAATACAACGAGTCGTACGACTTTGGCAACGTCTCACGCTTATACGTTTTCCATTCTTCGCTGTTCTTGGTCAACCACGCGACGACAACGGCTATGCGCATATCTTTTGGCATTTGACACTCAGTGACAAATTTGACCAAAGTCTCTGGAATTGAAGGAATACCTAACCCATTCATCCATTCCGTGTAGAATTCTCTTACGCGGTCCTGTTGCGGCTGCGTTAACGCGGATGACATGTTTGCGCCTCCGCCGCCGCTACTGCTAAGAACGTCCTCGGGAACGCACGCGCACACGTTTAAAGGCGTGGACGTCAGCGGGACATCTTGGGAGCTTCCATTCGAGAACAAACCTCGACCAAACTTTCCTGTGGCTAAATAGGAGCCAGGGAATTCTACGCCAGCTGGAACGATGACGTGCTCTGATGGTGACGGAGACGAACGCGCGCCTTTGACGACGGAAGAAGAAACAGCTCTCTTGTGTTGGTGATGATGCGAAAGAAAGTGGAACCGAAATGTGTGTGGGTGTAGTTGTTGTTGTTGATGAAGATGATGGTGATGATGATGCAAAAAGCCACTCTGCGAGGACGCTCTGGGTGGGGGTTGCTGCTTCTGCTTCGGCGAGAGAGCCGCGGCAGAGGTGGATACGATGCCGTTGCGGTGCATGGTTGTCTGGCTTCTTAAAGTGAAGAACACACGAAGGGAAAGAATTTTTTGTCAAAGTGGATAGGCTTGATTACTGGAAAACTTAGGGTGACTTACTGCTCTATGAACTTTTAAGTACTAGTATCTAAATCAATATTTATTATAATCTTTTCTTAATCGACCCAATCGACTGGCTCGCGTAAAACTTCCAACAACCGCGCCTCCTTCGACCCTTCTGGCGGAGTAGCTTTGTAATCCCATCTTATCCTTGGGGGAGCTGACACCATGATCGATTCGAATCTGTCGGGAGTCACGCCGTCTAATCCAAACTTGACTCCTCGATCGTAGAGAAGGTTGAATTCCAAATATCGACCTCTTCGTTGTTGATGCCATATAGATTCTTGTTCGGTTATTGCTGTGTTTCTTTTTTTCTTCGCGATTGGCTCCCAAACATCGAGCCAGCTCAAAGCGACTGCTTTCGTAAACGCCTTTGCATCAGACGGCGCGACAGAGGCGTCGCCGTCTTCTCCCCCCCTTGTTGCGACGTCATCGAAAAATAATCCACCGACGCCGCGATGCTCGAGCCTCGCTGGAATGTAAAAATAACTGTCGCAGAATTCTTTGTACTTGCGATAGAGCGAGTGTTTGCCGAATTTTTCCACGCTTTCTCTAGTTTGGTACTCGTCGCAAACATCTCTGCACTTACCGTGAAAATGTTTCGCGTCTTCCTCATCTAAATAATAGGGCGTCAAATCCATGCCGCCACCATACCAGGCATTTGTTTCTGTCCCTACGGATGCTGAGTCTGGTTCAACCGCGAAGCGCCTGATGTCTGCCCTAAAAGTTGGTACGTGTGGGCTTCGGGGATGCCACACTAATGATAACGCGCACGCGTTGTATTTTTGTCCTCCCTTCGGGTTGATACCTTTTCTCCCTCTCGAGGACATTGTTTTCGCGCGCGTTTCCGTTAAAGTGCCTCGAATGACCGAAACATTGCAGGCAGCTTTCTCGAATAAATCACCGTCCGAAAAGACTCTCGTTCGTCCGAACGATCCGTCTTCTCTTTCCCACGGGTCGTCGCAAAATCCCTCGTGGTTGTTATTCTCGTTGCTCCCATCTAATCGAGTCAACTTGTCGCACAACTCGCTTTGCCACTCAAAAAGGAAAGACTCAAAGTCATCACGATGTTGTTGTTGTTGTTGTTGTTTGGAAGACGACGCTTTCAACGAAAACGAACGCGATGCGCGTTGACTCGAATTGCGCAGCCAAGGTGGACGACAACGAGAAGATGCAGAAGCGTGGATGTGAGTCGTCGTCGTCGTCGTCGTCGTCGAGGAGGCTTGCATGCTAAACTCTTTTTGTGTGCTGAAGTGAAGGATTTTAAGATATTTTTCATACTACAACGATGTACACGTCTGAACGCTGAAGTGCTTCACTATTCTCTCTTCATCAGGAAGAAAGTTTGACTTCAAACTACGAACGACGAGCTTGAACGATTTGATGTCTCTCGCGGCCACGCGGCTCTCTATGAAGTTTGCGATTCCCGGCTGTGGAATCGAAGACGCGCTCGAAAACTTTGCCCGGAGAATCGTGGAGGAAGAGGAGGAGGAAAGTTGCGATGCACCCAGAAATATGGGAAAGAAATGGTCCTTTCCCTCTTCTAAATCGATTTCAAAGAAGATTTCTAAGGATGATAACTCGTCAGTTTCCACCGTAAGCCCGATTTGCATCCACTGAACGTCACTCGAGTTGGTTACATTTCTCGTTGGAATTTTTATTTCAAATACGAGGGGAGCGCCAATCGAGATTTTCGATGTACGAGTACCACCTCCGTAGACGTAAATCGGACAATACGACGCGTTGTGCTCCGAAAAATCGCGAGAAATTTGTTCGTGCAATTTTCCTTCCGTGACATTTATACTCATTATCTCCCCTGGACTTTTACGATTGACGAGATATGCGATATCATCGTCGAAGCGAATGCAATTAATCGTACTACTTCCATCAAACTTCCAAGACTTTTCGAGAGAAATCACTCCATCATCTCTTAAAAGAAATACAGTCGCTGGCGTAGCTTTGTGATAACTTTTCGTACCAACGATAATTTTAATTTGCCCATCATGCGTGTTTGCAATAATGCTCGTCCCTGCTAAATCATCTGTACCATCAATTTGAAAAAATGATACAACGCTCGCCATTCCATCATCCTTATTGTGCCTCACCTTACATATTGATAACGGAGAGGAATGTGACACCCAAAACGAAAATTCATAATCAGACGATTGATCTCCACGTACGAAGTGTCCGTTCCGAATCGAACGACACGGCAAAGTAATCGACTGTTTCTGGACGAAGTTGTTGTTATCAATGGTAACAAGCTCGGAGGGAACAGCGTCTGAAACGAAATACGAAAAGTTTTGACCAGTCGAAACTCCCGAGCGAACGCTTCCAATCGTAAGTTCAAGAGACGGACCTTGTTCAATCAGATCTTCTAAGTTTACATCAAATCGAACAAGTTTTGAAGGAATCGCCCACGTCGCGACAAGAAAAGACGGTTTCCCTTCATTTAAAAAGCTCGTTATAGCAGTTATTGGGAAATTTTCGATTTGCTTTAATGTCATCACAGCGCCCGATTTTTGTGTGATCTTTCCAGCAGGAATGACTTCCGACTTTGACGTTCCTAGTAACACGTAGCCGTCCATAGAAGATATGGCACGAAATTGCGAACCATTTTTCAACTCTGGGAAGGAGAAAATACCGTCGTTATAGACTTTTCCGCCGTTCTGGCAAAACGATAAGAATTGAATCGTCGGTATTCTGTTTTCATTGAAGGCACCCACGGCAGTCGTTGCCATCTGTTTTTCTCGAATGGAAGACCAAACGGTAATATCACTGATTCTCTCATCAATTACATGAAACGGTTGCATGATTTGCATACCAAAGACGCACCCCATCGTTATTGTAATCGTAAAGATAGAGAAGAGTGCATTCATATTGTTCTATTTCCGTTTGGAAGAAGTATACAAGTGTGTGAAGATTTTTTTTTTTTCCAGCCGTGTCAGTTACTTTTGCGTTTCCTGAATATTATGACATGTCGCTTCAAACAAAAATACGTTTCATCATCAAGTAGTATTAACGTTATCGTAATTTTGTCTCACGTTACGTTCGACTGCCATCGCATCAAAAGTACCAGGTAATGTCTCGAAATTTTTATTGAATAAACTGTACGCTGAGAGTTTCCCATCTTTGTTCGTCGTCGTCGGCGCATTGGACATGTTCGAAAACATCAAATAGAACAGAGAACATAAAACAAAAATCGGGCCCAAGTCGTGATTATACGCCATCTTCGCGACACAACACCAGAAGAATGTTCCCAATATAAACCGAATCACCGCCGTGCTGCAAATGACGATGAAAAATCGAGCAGCGTTGGGCGAGAAAAAGCTGAAAAATCCTCTCCCTTTTTTGTTCCGATTCCGAATGAGAGTTCGTTGAAGAAAGTTCAAAGAAGAAGATTGTTTCCCTTTGTTCAACTTTGTCTGTTGTTGGCTTCGTGCCGAAGAAGACACCACCGGTTGGAAATTAACTAAAACCGTATCGCCTGGTTTAATATTCGCTCGCTCGTCGTCGTCGTTCAGCGCAGCTCCTCTCAGAAACATGTTCAACGACGCCGACGAGGACGACGAAGAAGATTCCGAGGCGGAGAAGAAAGCCGAAGCAATTTTTTTTCTCAACTCTCCAACTGTCATCAAACCTGAGGAAACTTCGATGACTTTCGTCTCCGAGTTGTGTTGCATCGTGCGAACCGTTATCTTCATTTTGCGTTCGATAAACCACCAACTCCGGAAGAAGAAGAAAATTCAGCAGCAGCAGCAGCAGCAGCAGCAGCAGCAGCGCGTTTTTTAAAGTGGCGTACACGTAATTTTATGCGAGTCCAAAATAAATGAATACAAAAAGGTTCATGGATCATCACTCAAGGTAAAACAGACACTAGTCTTCATCGTCGGAACTATCTTTATCGAAGACGAGAAAAATTCTGTCCAGGTGCTTACGCAACGTCGATTGACTCTTGTCGTATGTTTTATTTCCGTCCGGGTTTTGAGATGACGACCGATCTGCGCGCGAACTCGTACTTCGTGTCATTCGTTCTCGCTGTTGTTGCTGCTGTTTTCGAACCATCTCCTCCTCCCGTTGCGTTCGCTCCAAAGCTTCGCGATTGAGTTTATTTTGTTCCAGTCGCTCGCGTTCTTTCGCTCTTTGTTCCTCAATCCGTCTTCTATAAGTTGTCTGAGCTACTTTGTTTTCCTCTTCCATTTGTCTATGTTTCAAAGCCACCGCTTCTTGCTCTTTCCGTTGCCTTTCCGTCTCTCGCTCTTTCGCTTTCGCCGATAACTTTGCCGCGAGCATTTTTTCTCTCAACGCTTCCTCTTCTTCCATTTTCAACCGCAAATTTTCCTTCTCTCTCAATCTTTCTTGCTTCAACAACTCTGCCTTCATTTTCTCGTCCGCGATGGCGCGTTGCTTCGCCTCTTGTTCCAATTTTTTCGCGCGTTTCTTCTCGTCCTCTTTCAACTGCTTTTCGTTTTCTTTTCGCTTCACCTCCAGTTCTTTTTTCCGTTCCTGTTGCTCCTGGATTCTCCTTTCTTCCTCTTGCTTACGAAGTGCAGCTTCGTTCTCTCTCTCCTCTTCCACGGGAACAATAAATTCAGCCGGTTTGTTCCACTGCGCTTCGCCCGTCTCGTCTTCTCGAACGTAATAAAAGTTTCCACTCGTTTCGTCGTAATATCGAATCCACCCATTCGAGTGCAATCCGTCATCCTCCTCAGAGCCTTCCGTGCTGTCGTAGTCACTTTCGGTATCACCTCCTTCCAACTTCTGATTTTGTTCTTGTTGCTGTTGTTGCGTCGCATTCTTCTTTTTCTCCGCCGTCGTTTCCTTGGCTTGCGGCTGTCCCTGCTGTTGTCCTCCATTTTTTTTCTTGCCTCCTCCAAAACATCCTCCTCCTCTTTCTTTGTTCTTCTTCTTCTTTTTCTTCTCCTCTTCTTTTTTTGTGTTCTTCGCCGCTTCCGCCGCCATGTGTTCTCGTCGATGTTTAAATAAATTCCTTTTCTTTCTGTGTTGACTTTGTTTGATGATGTGCGTATTCACTTTTCGCTTTAACAGAGAAATAACAACAACGTGATTGAATTTTGTGAAAATTGAAGAGAGAATTGAGTTGAATTGAGTGAATTTTTTCTCGCGTCCAAGCAATTTTTTTGGGCTTGCCCCGCGGGCGCACAAAATAAAAACAATCCTGTTTTGAAAGAAAAACAAAAAAAAGAGAATTCTCTCTCTCCCTCTGCTCTCTCTTCTTTGATTTTTTCAACAACCTTCTTCACTTTCGCTCTCGCTATTCGTACTATAATACATGCGACACCGCGTGGCGACGCCACTCTTTGCTGCTCGCATCCCGTCCACGACATCTGCTCCGCGTATTATCTACACGCAACAACGCACTGCTCTGCGACGAAGTAGTAGTTTTTCTTCGACGACTTTAGAGAAGATTGCAAAATCGATATACCGGGAAATTTTGCGCGAGTGCGCTGGAAAACAACGAGCAAGAAGTAAAGTAGCAGCGGTAAACGCGTTATCTCCGCACTTGAATTTACCACCATCATCATCATCATCACCAACAACAAAAGAGACCAACACCAAGGGAGCGATTCCATTTCGCGTCCGCGCGTTGCTCGCGAATAATCTTCGAGAAGCGTTTCGTGCCGCCAGAGACGACGACGAGGCGAAAACCAAAGTAAACGAAAACGAAAAAATAGCAAACTTGGCGCGAACGATATCGATTTGGACGTTCTGTCATCGCGCGAACGAGGACAACAAGAGCACAGAATACGTAGTGTTGAATAACTTAGTGAGTTATTACGATTCGCGAGCGAAAATACATTCTCGATTGAGCAGCAAAAAAATCCTGCGGGACCGAAAGATCTTGGCGTCGTTGGAGACTGAGTTCAATACGCTTTGCGTGAAGCCACTCATTGAACACATCGAGAGAAGCGCTTCGGTGCCCCCCAAATCATCATCATCAACGCTCCGTCCACCGTTTGTGTTTAATATTTGAGACACCATGGTGAACTTTAAAGTTTCGCGAGGGGCGAATTCGCTTTCCGGGAACGGGGCAGCTCCGGAAGTTTCGAAAGATGGAAAATACGTGAATAAAAAGACGCTGAAGGAAAACGAAGACGGGAAAGTATCGTTGAAAGTTGTTGCTCTAGAAAAACTGGGTTTAACAAGTACGACGTATGATTGTTTGCTACCAGCAAGTGCATTTGCGTTGCTTTCTGTTGCCTCAAATGAGAGTACCATCGCCACGATGAAAAGTAAGGCATTTTGTTTCTTCACGCTGGAAAAGCACAGCGACGTTGTTCTAAGAGGCGCACGTGCTGTAGATTTTGATGTTACACTGCAAGAGAACGAAGTAGCAATTATCAAAGACGTGAGAATCAACGCGCACGTGGGAGAAGACGTCGTGCACACGTTTCTTCCTTTTGTCTCAACTGCAATCGAAAAGAAAGACATCTTACACGACGTTATTGTTGAAGTGCGTCCTCTGGACAATAACAACAGCGAGAGTGTAGCTTGCGCAATCATAGACGCCAAAGATATTGAGAAAACTGCACAGACGCGTTTCGCCGGACGTTTCGTTTCAGTCGGTGAAGTATTTGCATTCGAAGCGTTGAATTTGAAAGTACGAATAGTGGGAACCAATTCGCTTCCATTAGAAGAGCGAATGGATATTAAGTACCATTGTTTTCGTGGAATTGTGGACGTGGCGGAGACGACTATGTTTTACACTCAAACCGCGCCGAGAGATATGGAGATTCTTAAGATTATGAACGCGAGAGCACCTCCGAACGAGGAAGACATGTTCTTAAAAGGCTTCGTACACGTCCACACGAACGACGAGGAGATTTTCCCCGTTCACATGAACGTCTTAAGACCGTGTGTGGCTTTGACAAAATTTATTCGCAGTGCTGCGAATGAATCGAATGTCTCGTGCTCTGTTAATATCGATACGGTGCTTTTCGATCGAGTCTTACTCTTTTTAACTTGTATCCGTGATGGAGAAAAACCACCGAATTATGATTTGCGCATGACTGAATCACTCTCGGGAGCTGCAAAGACGCTTCAATGCGCTCCACTGATCGATTACTGCGACGCTAGGCTTGGGTCGTACATATCGCGTTTGCGCGAGTATACGTGGGAGGAAATCGTACAAAAAAATAACCAAGAGCAGGCCGTTTTGTTAGTTATAGACTACATGGTGCTAGACGTGAAGAATTGGTTACCGGAGCATCCAGGGGGTGATATGATTATTCCGGCACAGTCTTTGAACAAGGATGCAAGCACGCATTTCGAATTGTACCACAGTAGCAAAGAATCCTTCTTGTATCTCAAGCACTTTTACGTGGGCGAAGTTTGCGAAGAAGACCGTGAGAAAATTCCAAAGTCGGACGCACCAGCCTCGAGTGAGTTTTTGAAAATGCTGAGAGATTATTGCGAGGATTTTCGAATCGAGAGTAAAGCGAAGAAGAAGGAATTCTTCTAATGATTCATAAATAGTACACACACAAACTTAATAAAAACAACACCGCGCCGCTCTAATAGAAAAAAATACACACTCTCGCTTTCACTCTATCACACATTCTCTCTCCACACACACACACACACACACACACGCACATAAAGATAAAATTACGTGCTCTTGTTTTCAGGGATAGATGAAGAGGCAAAGAAACTGCTCATCTTTTGAACTTCGGATTCCTTTTTCTTACTCGCAATAGCAGTGTGAAATTCCGTCAAGCTTCGCATCGTTTCCCCGCTCAAACGGTCTTCGCTCATTCGCATAAGCGCGTGTGTCAAGGAATATCCGAGAGATTCCGCCAACTGTCTCTCTTGGAGTTTTATCTCAGAATTCTTTTGCTTTTTCTCCTCCATTTCTTTGCGCATTGATGGAGGTCTATACGCGCGATCGATTGAAATCTTCTTCAGTGGAGGTCCGTGAGTATTATCCGTATCGTTTTCCGCCATGCGTGTTTTCGGCGTAGTATTTTCATCTTCTTTGTTCTTGTTATTGATGAGTTCTCTCTTCATCGCACTCGACATTTTCGAAATTTCTTCCACTTGCTTTTGAATTTTCTTCGCTTCTTCTGGGTTAATGTCTGCCGAAGAGCCTCGGCCAGCGTTCCAAACGTCTCTTAAATCTCCTCTCGAGCCCGTCGGCGCGTATCGCATGGCTTTCATGTAGTCGTCCTTCATTCCAGAATCTGGCGTGTATGGATTGTCTGACCTCGCGCCACCTTTCGATCTAGGCGTTGTTTGAACACTATTGCTTGTACTCATTATCTTCTCCTCCTTCGATAATGCAGAGTTCATTGAATCTCCGGACAAACGCGGTTCCGGCGAGTTTTGCTTCGCCGGCACCGCTGGTCGGTTCGCTCTCGCCGTCGACCAAAACTCCGTAAACTCCATCGGCTTCACGTATTGTCTGCCGTAAATGAATCTACCCGAAGGTAAGATAGAAAAGTCAACGTTCATTAAACTCTTCTCGTCCGTCGAGACGCACAAGCCTCTCTTGCATTCCTCGTTTGCGTTCGATGGATTTTTATTTTTTATGGTATCAAAGCCGAAAAACAATTTGGGTGAGGCTGCCGTGCGCGCCGCGCACACTCTCCCGCTGTGCGCGTCGTAAATGATCAAACTGAAACTGCCTTTCTTCGCGCACTCGCACAAGAACTTTCTCAACAAGTCCGTTCTCTCTTTGTTCGTCATCTCCGTGTTGTTCCCGATTGACCATCGGCGGTTTTTTTGTGTCTCGCCACCCGCGGCGTCAGCGGCAGGAGCGCCCGTGCCGTTGCCGACGTCGACGTGGGATTTCGCCAAGGGAGAATAAAAGTCCAAAACGTCTTGCGCGGTTGTCGTTTGACTGGCGACGGCAATCATGACGCCGATATTTTCCGACGTGGAGAGGACGTCTAAATTCTTGCTCGATTTTACGTTCAAGACGGCACCCGGCGCTTTGATAACTTTTTCGTCGTCGTCGTCGTCGTCGTGGTTTCCTTCTCCATCTTCTCGTCGTCGTCGTCGTTGTTTGGATAAATCGGACGTCGAGTTGATTTTCTCCGATTCAAACTCGTCCCAAACAATCGCCGAGGACGAATCAGATTTCCTCAAAATTTCATCCGTGGACAAACCAGACTCGAGCGTGAACGATACGTCGCCGTACGGTTTCTCAGCGTTGGCTGCCGCTGATGACCTCGTTTGCATCTTCGTTCTTTTCCTTTTTTTAAGTGCGGACGATTATCCAAAATCTGACGAGATATTTTGAGGAACAAAACGCGTTTCACCTCTTCTTGCGGCTCAAAATCGTTTGAGAGCGGAGCAAAAAAAACGTGAAGAGAAAAAAAAGGGAAGGAGACGCCCAAAATTTTTGCCTTTGCTACTCGTCGTACTACATACCGTAAGTATGAACGACTCTAAAAACATCTAATAATACGCTCATGCTAGTCACCTTCTAATAGTCTAAACTTTTCACTAACTCGTACGCGACGAGGACGATCCCGCACGTTGGGCCACCGCGCAAGGCGCGAGGAACGACGCCTTTGAACAAAGACGAAGCGCCTTCGTGTTTCACGAGGCTTGTCAACTCACGTAAAAGTCCTCCTCTTCCTCCCGTCCCTGCTCCCGTTTTATTGCTATGCGCTACATCCACCTGTATCCGCGTCTTCAAAACGTCAACTGGCGTCGTCACTGCGGAAATCGCCGCGCCGGCGATGTTGCCGCTCACGAAAGCCGCAGCTAAACTATCCATCTTTGGATTTTCGTTCGAAAACTGACCGGCTAATGCCGAGCGTAACTTTTCAACCGAGTACCAGTACATCATCGAAAACGGTACGTCCCGTATTAGCGTAGAAGATACGCCGGTAAACAGTAACGATCGACGCTGAATACCACTACTATTACTAACTGTATTCATAAAACTACCGCCACTCTCTTGCGCCGCGAGTTGTCTCGTTCGCATCAACTCTAAAGGCGCTACCGCAAACACCGCTATCGTTCGCGCTCCTGCTCCAGCCACGAGAGGCGCCATGTCTTCGTTTTGGACTAACGCGTGCGTCACGCAATAGTCTCGTATGAAATCGTAGCACGGTAAATAGACCCCCACGGCGGGTCCCGCCATAACCAACGCCGTTTTCGTCCCTCGCCATAACGCAGATACGCCTTCCCTCCGCACTACTTTTCGCATCACGGTCCACGCGTTTCCATCGTACGTCGTGCACTGCGTGGAAACACAGTTCGTGACGCCATTCGCGTTGGTTGGACACTTTGGCGGACAGCTCTGTACTGTTAGTGGTTTTCCTACTCCTTCTTTTCCTATACCTCCTACACTACTATTGCTCATACCGTTTGTGCTATACGTCGTCGTCGTCGTCGTCGTCGTCGTCGTTTGCATTCGCGTCTTTATGACGTCCAAAGGATTGGTGACGAGCACGGAAACGCACGCAGCTATGCCAGCCGCGACGCAGCGCTGTGGCAAGGACGGAACGGCCTCAACGCCACCACCTTGAAGATGTTGACGTTGTTGTTGATGAGAAGAAGAAGAAGAAGAAGATGATGATGATGACGTTGAATACGAGGACGATGATTGCCGCCGCCGCCGACGCGCGTCCAACGAGTCCTCCTCCTCCTCCGCCTCGTTTTTCATCTCTCTCTTCAATTTTTTGTTTTGGCGACAAAGCAAAGCCAGAAAGCTTCTTTTTTTGGTTTTTCTTTTTTCTTTTTCGTGCGTCCAGCAAGTCCAGCAAAGCAAGGTGGAAGAACGAATTCGAGGTTACTCGTACGAGAGATATAAAATAATCCCCTGCTCTTCTTCTCTCTTTCTTCACTTTATAAACGCACATACATAAATAAATAATCATGCAATCCATTGCCCAAGTCCAAAACGTCCAAAAGATCAACGCCGTCTCCACCGGCAAGGTCGTCAACGAAAAGTCCATGATGGTCTGGAGACCGCACGGCAACAAGTAAGTACCGATTCCGAAATTTTCTTTTCAACCTTTCGCGCGTGTTGTGGATTTTGAAGAGATTGCTTCGCGCTCGAAAAATGGGATATATATTTGTCCAAAGCATATATACTTGCGAGCAATTTACGCGCGGATATTCGTTGAGAACGAATGAAACGAGTATCGATGCACGTTTTGATGTGCTTTTCTTGGTATTCAAGAAAGATACACGTCCGTCACGCGCGTCTTTTCAAATAATCTTTCCGGGTCGTTTTTATCCACTTTTGAGTCAGCGTCTTCAAACTTCCCTTCATCCAAAAAGGTTTTGAAGAACGCGCAACGTCTCGTACACCCGGTCTCGCGAGGATTGCAGAAGCTCTTTGAAGTGCATCATCAAAAGAATCGCATTCAAGCGTATCTTTTCGGAATGAATGCGTTCTTCAGAGATGTATGCATCGTTCGCGATGCTTAGAACTTCTTCGCTTCGCTCTCGGATTGTTGAAAATAAGAGGAGGCGCGATTGGAAACGTGTCTCCTCCTCCCTTCTTCTCTCTCGTTTCAACCGAGATCTGAACACTCGACGGCATCTTTTTTTCTTTGGGCGGACATTTAAGTGTTTACTTACCAATTCCTTCCTTCTCTTCCCTTTTCACCAACACCCACAGGATGTTCGAGACCTTCTCCTTCTTGCCGCCGCTCTCTGACGCCGACTTGTCCAAGCAAGTGCAATACTTGTTGAACAACGGCTGGACTCCGTGCCTCGAATTCGAGGACCCGGCGCACGCCTACACTGACGGTCACGGTAACTCTGGTTTGGACTCCTCCATCAACGCCAACTACTACGACAACAGATACTGGGTCATGTGGAAGTTGCCGATGTACGGTTGCAACGACCCGTCTGAAGTCCTCACTGAAGTGAAGGCTTGCGTCAAGGCGTTCCCGAACTGCTACGTCAGATGCGCCGGCTTCGACAACATCAAGCAAGTGCAATGCCACTCCTTCTTGGTGTACAGACCGAAGTTGTCCCCGATGGAGGGTGGTGCTAGAGATGTCGCCGACAGACAAATCTAAATTTTCTTAGATTAAGCGGTTGATTAGTCTCCTTCAGCATCATAAAACTATATGTTTTCTTCTAATGTTTTGTAAATAAATATAAAGTTCACACGTATACATATTCATGAACATAAAATTAATGGTATCTCTCCTTTTGTGTCGTCTGCCTCGTCGTCGACGTCGTGTTCGTCTTTAATTTGTTCCTTGTGTCTCCTTTCGAGAGCGAGTCATGGTGGAGGAGAGTCGGCGAAGGTTGGGCTCTGCGTCGTCTATTTGGTTCCCTCTTCTCTTGCGAAAATAAAAAAAGAAGCTGCACGAGGCGAGAACGAAGGAACGACGAACACGCGTCTGAAAAAATCAGAAAAAGCAAAAAAAACTTTCCCAAAGGACGATAAAACGGCGCGATAATCTTCATAAATACACTCTATCAAACAAATAAATATATACAACATGCAATCCATTGCCCAAGTCCAAAACGTCCAAAAGATCAACGCCGTCTCCACCGGCAAGGTCGTCAACGAAAAGTCCATGATGGTCTGGAGACCGCACGGCAACAAGTAAGTACCGATTCCGACAAACTCGAAATTTTCCGCTACCCTGAGTCACGATCGTTTTTCCGAGGGGATTAATCGAGATTGATTTATCCGCGAGTCGCGGCAACCTTTATCGATGAAGCGACGATGAACAAAGAACAAAAACGCGATATTTGTGTGAAAGAAGCTTTGTCACGTCCTTTTCGACCATCGTTGTTCTCGAATAATCGGATTCATTACGTCGCGCGCGTCGTTGTCGATTTCACCTCTTTTTTCTTTTATCCCTTTCGCCAAACTTCCTCTTTTCTTCTCGTTGCGACACGAAGCCGCCGAACGAGGAGGGATGAGTGAAAAAAAGGTTTGAAGTGAAAAAAAGGTAGAAGTGAAAAGAGGAGAGAGGAGAGAGAATTTTTTTTTCCTTCTCTCCTTTCTTTTCGTTCCACAAAAAGAAGAAATTGAACACAAGCAAATAAATATATCTGAAATGTTTACTTACCAATTCCTTCCTTCTCTTCTCTTTTCACCAACACCCACAGGATGTTCGAGACCTTCTCCTTCTTGCCGCCGCTCTCTGACGCCGATTTGGGCAAGCAAGTGCAATACTTGTTGAACAACGGCTGGACTCCGTGCCTCGAATTCGAGGACCCGGCGCACGCCTACACTGACGGTCACGGTAACTCCGGTTTGGACTCCTCCATCAACACCAACTACTACGACAACAGATACTGGGTCATGTGGAAGTTGCCGATGTACGGTTGCAACGACCCGTCTGAAGTCCTCACTGAAGTGAAGGCTTGCGTCAAGGCGTTCCCGAACTGCTACGTCAGATG
>Ga0209305_1000177_pt1 | contig 47215 bp, 46 predicted proteins | sample COGITO_mtgs_1103_FD_184792 | JGI IMG/M metagenome (GOLD analysis project Ga0209305, IMG submission 184792) | Pelagic marine microbial communities from North Sea - COGITO_mtgs_110321 (SPAdes) (version 2) | ecosystem: Environmental > Aquatic > Marine > Epipelagic ...
CCCGGACTAATAGTTCAGCCCCTGAAACGAGTATTATGAGTCCTATCAACAATTTCACAACCGAAGCCTTTGCTGATTCAGTCTTGATTGATTCTTGTTCATATTCACTGATTAGAGAGCCATTGGCCGATGCTCTTTTTCCCGCCCAAATAATCCACCCTAAGAATCCGACTAAAGAGATAAGTAATATAATTGCATCGTTACGACTTAAGTGGCCATCTATCATCAAGACCAATGCAATGATGAGCGAAGAACACATCAGCGCATACTCTCTTTTTATTCTGTTTAAAGCGACAGTAATTGGCAGTAATATGATGGATACTCCTAAGACCAAGCCTACATTGGTGATATTTGAACCGAAGGCATTGCCAATAGCAATGGAGGTCTTGTCTTGTAAAGCTGCCACAGAACCAACAAGTATTTCTGGCGCTGAGGTCGCAAAACCGACAATGGTTAAACCAATAATTAACGGCGGTATCCCAAACTGACGTGCCATACTCGACGCGCCATTAACAAATAAATCTGCACCATAAATAAGTAGCGCGAGTCCAAACAGGACAAATAAACATGAAACCAGCATGGACTAGTTATTTCCCATTATTAAATTGATATGATGATGCCAGATTAAGCTTCCTCTGAAAAATAATGTAAGCAAGTTTTTACCTTATTCTAAAAAAAACATAGACTGTATACGATTAAAATTATCTTATTCTATATATGTCAGACCGATTTGAATCTTTGCAACATTGGTTGAGAGAAACTCTTGAAACTAATAACTTTATTCTAAAGCCTGCATCAGAAGATGCTAGTTTTCGCCATTACTATCGATTAACTACAAATAAAAGCACCCTTATCGTAATGGACGCGCCTCCGCACCAAGAGGACAGCAAATCATTTGTCAGGGTAAATAGTATCTTACATGAATGTAATGTTAACGTGCCGATCATACATAATATGGACTTAGAAAAGGGTTTTTTATTGCTTAGCGACTTTGGTGAAGATCATTACTTAAATAAACTCACTAATTTTTCCGCGAACAATCTTTATTCGGATGCCATTCAGACTATACTCTCGATGCAACTCAGTAGCGATACAAAAGGGCTAGACACATATAATGAAGCACTGTTATCACATGAAATAAGTCTATTCACAGATTGGCTATTGAATAAACATCTGGGTATCACATTAAGTACCCATCAAATCAATGCCATCAATAAACTGTTCGATCTATTAGTAACAAATGCATTAGAACAGCCACAGGTATTTGTGCATAGAGATTTTCATTCCAGAAATCTAATGTTTACGCCGAATAATAATCCAGGAGTAATAGATTTTCAGGATGCGATAATTGGCCCCATAACATATGATTTAGTTTCCTTATTAAAGGACTGTTATATCAAGTGGAGTAAAAAAGAGATTAATAACTGGGTTGACTTCTACTGTACGCAGCTTGATATACATGATGACAAGTTAGAAATAGACCGAGGACAGTTTCAACGTTGGTTTGACCTAATGGGAGTACAGAGACACCTCAAGGCTAGTGGTATCTTTGCGCGTTTATTTCATAGAGACAATAAACATCAATTTTTAAAAGATATTCCTAGAACCTTATCTTATATAGTGGATCTTAGTCATTCTTATAAAGAATTATTGCCTTTATGTCATCTGATTGAAGACTCAGTATTACCGGAGTTAGAAGAATGATTGCCATGATCCTTGCTGCGGGTAGAGGCGAAAGGATGCGTCCATTGACCGATACTCTTCCAAAGTCCTTACTTAAGGTTGCTGGTAAATCACTAATTATTCATCAGATTGAGGCTCTTTGTTTAGCTAATATAGAAATGATCGTTATAAATACAGGTCACCTGGGAGATCAAATCCAACACCAGTTGGGTACAGGCGAAAAATTTGGTGTTGTAATACGCTATTCTAAAGAAGGCGATGAGCCACTTGAAACCGCAGGTGGTATTCTTAAAGCATTGCCATTATTGGGTAGTGAACCGTTCATCGTGGCGAATAGCGACATATATAGTGATTTTGACTATCAATCGTTGCCCAAACAACTAGATTCAGATGCACACTTAGTCCTGGTTGATAATCCACCACATAATCTCGAGGGAGACTTCACTCTTGAGAATGGTCAACTACAAAATGAAGGCGCACAAAAACTGACCTATAGTGGCATAGGACTCTATTCTCCGAAATTTTTTAAAGGTTGTGCTTACGGGAAATTCCCATTAGCACCGTTATTACGCCAATCTGCGAAAAACAACAGACTAAGCGGCCAATATTTTTCAGGTCTTTGGAATGATATCGGCACGCCAGAACGCTTAAAATCAATTAATACATGTAATTTTTAAACGAGAATTAAGTAATAACAAGCCACTGCTCATCTTTAATGTAGATTAATGCCCAATAATATCTACACATAATATTGCAATACAACAAAATATATCGTGTATCACGATATAAACTGCAAATTCTTACCTATATCTTGTAGCTATAAATATTTCTACCACTGTATATAGTATAAAATTATAGAGTAGAGTATTATTTGCTCTGATTTTCAGCTACCCAAACAAATTTCAGGTATCGAGTATTAATTCAATGAAAATTAATCTTCCTTCTACTAGAAAATACTATTTAAAAATTTTTACTACTATTCTTAGTTTAATACTCTCCAGCACAATATTTAGCGACGTGCTAGATGATAGAGTTGCTTCTCCAAAATTTTGTGACCTTCCTGTTACGAAAGCTAAATATTCTCAGATGGTTAAAGTCTTTCCTAATGGTCAGGACTTATCCGCCATTAAAGAGCGAAAAGTATTTAGAGTTCTGCTACATCATAAAACAAACAGATGCGTTATTAGTCAAACAGAACGAGAGTTATTAGAAGAATTTGCGTTTTTAAATGGTCTAGATTTGAATTGGATCTATGTGGAGAATAGTCGGGACTTACTATCAGAACTTTTAAGCGGTAAAGGCGACATTATTGTTGCACAAGATCAAAGTTTATCTATGAATAATCAAGATGAGATAAATTTTTCACATGTCTGGGCAAACTCTACATTTAAGATAGTTGAACGTGCCGATAGTAGTCGAATTAGTCGCAATGAAGATCTTGTCGGACGACAGATTGCAGCCTATAAAAATTCTCCAGTTTGGGACAAGTTGGTTGAGTTATCCAATACGCAGGTTGGTATGGTGCTAAAAGAAATACCTTTGACCGTTTCTTATTATGAAGTTATGCAACGCTTAAAAATAGCACAATATGACTTGGTAGTTGCTGACAGTTTGTTCCTTGATATATATTTACCCGTGAACTCCGAGCTTCAAGCTAATTTTGTTTTATCTAAACAACGAAAAATGGCTTGGGCAATAAGTAGTCGTGCTGAAGAATTACATAAATCATTAAATCAATACTTAAGTTATCAACGCCTGACTCGGGATATCGCACCAGCCTATTTTGAAGATTTTTCTTCTATAAAAGACAGAGGTGTTTTACGCGTCATAACTTATGCAAACCCATCTCACTACTATCTACACAAAGGTAATTTATTTGGCTTTGAATATGAATTGTTAAAACAATTCGCTAAGAGTCATATGCTGCGGTTAAATGTCATCTTAGCACATACTCAAGAAGAAATGTTTGAGCTACTTAATAGCGGAAAAGGAGATCTAATAGCTGCATCATTACCGAGCAGTATTATTAAAGAAAATAAATTGGTCCGATACACAGTGCCATATAATTATGCAAGTCCGATATTAATTGGACGAGCTAACGAAGATTCGATTATTGATATACGTGGACTTTCTGGGCGAAGAGTTACTCTGGCGCAAGATAGTCCATACTGGGATTTTATGCTTAAACTAAAAGATCAAGGTCTCAAATTCGAATTAGTTAAGGCAAACGATGGTGTCAACCTTGAGGGAACCATGTTGATGGTTGCCCTTGGCATGTATGACTTAACTGTTGTAGGCGATCATCAAATAACTGCGGCGAAATTATTTAGTATGGGAGTTGAATCTCATTTTATATTGTCTGAGCCGCAAGCACATAGATGGGCTGTAAAGGCAGATAGGCAACAGTTGTTTAACTCTTTAAATGATTTCATTACAATTCAGTTCCGTGGTGAAAACTATAATGTCCTGCATGCAAAGTATTTTGAACAGCCTCAATCAGGAATGTATGCTAATGCAAGGTTAACAAAAATTACATCTTTATCCCCTTACGATGATATGACACAAAAATATTCTGCTGAATATGGTTTTGACTGGCGTTTAATTACAGCATTGATGTTCCAAGAAAGTCAGTTCGACCCGAAAGCGAACTCATATGCCGGGGCACAAGGATTGATGCAAATGATTCCTGCAACTGCAGAATTTATGGGTGTGAGTGATCTAAGTAATCCCAGAAAGAGTATAAATGGCGGTGTACGATATTTAAATTATTTAAGGTCTAGGTTTGAAGACTCTATACTTCTTCAAGATAGAATTTGGTTCACACTAGCATCTTATAATGCTGGATATGGTAGGGTTAAACGATCTCGTGAACTCGCAGAGATAATGGGTTTAGATAAAGACAAATGGTTTGACAATGTGGAAGTAGCTATGATGGGTCTGGGTAAATTCTATACCAAAAAAGGCAAACAAATACCTTATTGTCAATGTGGTCAAACAGTTGTATATGTTAGAGAAATTCGAACAAGATATTTTAATTACATCAAACTCATAGAGACACAAAAGCTTGCAGTATTATTACCAAAAAATAGAATTACTGAATATAAGAAATTTAACTAATATACTCTCATTTCTAGAAAAATATTTTTCATTATTCTTATTTAATCGAATAATAACAACACAAAGCGTAATTCCTAAAACTGTCTTTAACACTATTCCTGAGAAATAGGTCATTTAATGCAGCAGCTTGAGAATGACTTAGTCAAACCTAATTTCTTTAAAGTAGCTTTAAAATATGGAATATCAAACACTTTTAGTATTATATGACTGCAATTAAAATTAATATTTCTCTACTAATCCCTTTATTACATTTTCATATAATTCAAATGCCGTTTGTCCCTGAAATCTAATCGTTGTCATTTGTTCAAAAGAAACGTCAGGTGCAGATACTGATACGGGTATATATTTAATCTTCGTAGTGCTTGAGAGCACTCCCCTAGCAGGAAACACATTAATAAACTTTTCTGTTTGCGGACTTATCACGGCAAAATAATCCGAGCGTGGTACGTTAATCTTTTGCAGATGAGAACAATATCCCTCGGAAATAACATCCTCTATTTCTGCTTTAATAATTTGATTTGCGTCCGCACAAACAAATGGTGCAACATATTTTAATTCAGTTTCAGAAAAAGGGTGTAATAAAAATGCCACATCCACCACATAAAATGGTGGTACTACCAACCAAACATGTGCAGTTTTAAAACCATCATGATCTAGAGACCAAAAGTGTCGTTTATCGATTTGAGATTCCACGGGAAAATCTAATGTCATCGAGCCTTTTACAACATAATTCCAGATATTCATCTTTTCTAAGGTCTTAGAAATCAAACCGACTAAGCTAGTATCAACTTTCAAACTGCCATGTTCTATGATCTTCTTATGAAATATTTTTGCAATCATCGGCACAACATCTTTCACATATTCATCGTAAGTTTGTTCTCTTGGACGATAATCAACAAATTTTGCATAGTTACTTAGGTAACTGGCATTCTTTTCCTCAACCTGAATAAAATTAGGATGATCGTAAAAGCCAGGCACATCTACAGGTATACTTCTGTTAGTGAAATCTTCTAGCAAATCCGGATATGTTATTGAATTTTTTATCATGTAGGTTCCATATGAGGTACTCAAAAATATGTGCTATATCTGACAAATTAGCTATGACACTTAAATTAGGTAGAATATTTATCAACTAGTAAGAACTGCTTAGTCACCAGGAGGGAGAATATCATATTTCGGAATTTCCTCAGGAAAAGTAGCCCATTCAGGAGCTGCAGAAGTATAAATAAGCATCTTAGGCAATAGTTTATCGCCACCGCTAATTGTACTAGCCGATAATGAATACATATCAAAACCATCACATTTAAGACCTATCGGTGTCGCGCAGTTACCGCAGAATAAACGATGTGTTTCTTTGCCAGAGTCACCTAGTGCAGTAAAACTGGATGGCGATCCTTTTACGAATTTGAATTTTTCCTTAGATACCCATACACCAAACCACTTATCAGAATTTGTATGCAGTTGACATGTTTTACAATAACAGAACACAGTATTAATGGGCTCATCTTGAAATTCATACTCAAGTTCACCACAATCGCAACGACCATAATTAATATTCATCGAAGATACTCCAATTATTTGATTTGATTTTTATAGAGTGTAGGATCTTTGATATTTGCGTCCTTAAAGCCTTCGTTTCTGAAGCGACAAGAATCACAAACACCACATGCATAGCATTCCTCATCAGCTTGATAGCAAGACACAGTCTTTGCGTAATCAACATTGAGTGCTATACCCTTCTTTATAATATCAGCTTTGCTCAAGTCAATAAGCGGTGCATGAATCTTGAATTTAGCGCCCTCAACACCAGCTTTAGTAGCCAATGTGGCAAGATTTTCATAGGCACTGATATACTTTGGTCTACAATCTGGATAGCCAGAATAATCAATTGCATTAACACCAATAAAAATATCGTTAGCATTCAATACTTCCGCCCATGCTAGCGCGTAAGATAAGAAAAGTGTATTTCGTGCTGGGACATATGTTATGGGGATACCTTGTGATGGTGATTTTGGGATATCGATAGAATCATCTGTTAAAGCTGAACCACCAATCTGTCCAAGATCTATTTTTATAACTTTGTGTTCCTTCGTGCCATATGATTTAGCAATATGATTTGCTGCGAGTAATTCAGTAATATGTCGCTGACCATAATCGAAGCTTAAAGCATAGCACTCAAAGCCGAGTTTTTTTGCGATCGCCAATGTGGTGGTTGAATCGAGACCACCAGAAAGTAGGACAATAGCTTTATTGAAATCTGTCAAAACATAAAAATAATCATATAAATTTTATTGAAAAAACATATGTGCCTATTTAAAGACATGGTGCAAAACACTCATGTTAAAGTCATTTTCCTGGAGCATTATCCCACAAATATTTGTGAAGTTGAATTTGCAAACGTACATTCAACTTATCTTCCAGAATCCATTCTGCCAGTTTCGTGGAATTAAGTGACTCGTGTTCCGGGGATAACAATACCTCACACTTTTTTGTAAGATTAAATTCACACATTTTTCGTATCGTCCATTGGTAATCATTACGATCTCGAATAACAAACTTGATTTGATCTTTGCTTGATATATATGTGAAATTATCATACTTATTTTTGCTTATTTCTGTTGATCCAGGTGTCTTAATGTCCATTATCTTCATCACCCTCTCATCAACATGGGCTATATCAATTGCGCCACTAGTCTCTAATGATACATGGAATCCTTCATCGCAGAGTCGTACCAGAAACTCATAACAAGCCTTTTGAGCCAAGGGCTCACCACCAGTAACAGTCACATGTTTAGAACAGTATTGACTGATATCTCTAATAATTTTGTCGAAAGACATTTTCTTGCCATCATGAAATGCATAAGTTGTATCACAATAGCTACAACGTAGTGGGCATCCAGTCAACCGAATAAAAACTGTTGGTAAACCTACTTTGACTGACTCTCCCTGAATAGAGAAAAATATTTCATTGATGCGCAGCTCAGTTTGCGCTTTGCTTTGCGCTGATAAGCTAAGCTTTATACTTGTACTCATTTCAAATATTAGATTAATTTCCTACGCTTATTTTTCTCAAACGTTCTTCTGCCAATCTCGCTGCAGTCGTCCCAGGATACTCTTGCACTACTTCTATTAATATTTTTTCAGCATCTGAAACATTACCAAGTTCTGCGTAACTATAACCAATTTTTAATAAGGCATGAGACACTTTTTTACTATTTGGAAATATACTTAATAATGCCTGATATTCATTAATCGCAATATCATACTTTTGCATAACATAGTTAGTTTCACCTAACCAGTACTGTGCATTATCAGAATAGTCACTCTCTGGATAATTTTTTAAAAAGTTTTTAAATGCTTTTTTTGCCTGGTCATACTGAGACTTCTTTAATAGATTGAATGCGCGCTGATATACTGCTTCAGCATTCTGTGGATCAAATACTTTTTTTTCGGCATTTATCACTTTTTTGTCTATAAATTCGCTATCTGTTTCAACAATGAGCCCCTGTTCTCCACTAAAAATTTTCGGACTTAAACTATTTTGATTGACAATTGGCTCTAATACTTCTAACGGGCTTGAGCTATTCTGATTAGCAATAGGCTCTACTATTTTTAGAGGACTTGAACCATCCTGATTAGCAATAGGCTCTACTATTTTTAGAGGACTTGAACCATCCTGATTAGCAATAGGCTCTACTATTTTTAGAGGACTTGAACCATCCTGATTAGCAATAGGTTCTATTACTTCTATAGGACTTGATAGTCTTACTTTGAACTTATTTGACTCAGCACGCTGCAAGCGATTATCTATATCTGTATAAAGTTCTCGTTGCTTTTCTTTTAGCCGCTCAAGGGTATATGTTTGTACTTCAATTTTGCCTCGTAAGAAATTGACTTCCTTCTTTAAGGATTCAAGTAACTCGAACATGTCAAGTAATGCCCGACTATCGAGGATCTTCTCAACCCTAGCAAGCCTACCGTTAAGATCTTTTTTGATCGGTTCGGATACTGGAGTGTTACTCTCTGTTATGAGAGTTTCTTCAGCGTAAACTGCCGTGCATAACACAAGGCTTAAAAAATAGATAAAAAAACGCATACTAAAACCCATTCACAAAATTCTTAATATAAAATTTCAACACGCCGATTTTTTTGCCAAGAAAGTTCATCGTGTCCATCAACTGCTGGGCGTTCTTCGCCGTAACTGACTAATCTAATCTGACTTGAAGAAGCTCCTAATAGCAACATTTGCTGTTTAATAGATTTTGCACGACGTTCACCAAGAGCTAGATTGTATTCACGTGACCCGAGTTCATCGGCATGCCCTTCGAGGGTAACCGTCGTATCTATATTTTCGCTAAGATACGCAGAATGAGCCTCAATGGCAGAACGATATTCTGAACGAATCTGACTACTATCATATTCAAAGTAAATTACGCGAACAGATAGTGGACTCTCCGGGTCGTCAAGCTGACTGAACCTAGATGTTGTACTATCCTCAGTACCATACGCCTGTGCATCGCTATCGACAGAATTAATCTTATCTTGTTGACTACTGAGATCTTCAACGGCAACAACAACATCTTCCTTAACCTTGTCAGTGCTACAACCAAACAAAAAACTTATGAGACCCAATATTAATAGTAAACGGATGGACATTTTTTTCTCCTTATCATTATGTAATAATACTATTATTTGAACAGCATAGCATTCAATAGTTCGTCTGTATAAGACATAAGATTTATTTTAGAAATGGACCCCATGCGGGTTCGCGAACATCACCCTGCTGTAAGCCAAGGCGCTGATGAATTCTCCCATCAACAGATACGGCAGCTAATTGAGCTCCTCGTTCCCCTATCGTTGCGTATATAATCATTCCTCCATTTGGAGAAAAACTGGGGGACTCATCTAATTTTGAGTCAGTTAATGTTTTTATCCTGCCATTATTGAGATCAAGTAATCCAATATGGTATGAGCCATTAACTGCGTGTACAAAAGTAATAAAGTTACCATCTGGAGAATAAGATGGTCGTGAATTGTAATTACCTTCAAAACTAATACGCTTAGGTTGCCCACCACGGATATCCATTTCATAAATTTGTGGGCCACCACTGCGATCGGATGTAAATGCCAACTTTCGTCCGTCTGGTGACCATGTCGGTTCTGTATCAATAGCATTATGATTAGTCATACGCGTTAGCTTTTTTGAGTGCAAGCTAATTATATAAATCTCAGTATTCCCATCTTTAGACAACGTCATTGCTAACCGAGAGCCCTCTGGCGACCAGTTTGGTGCACTATTTATGCCTTCAAATGCAGCAACTTTTTTACGTTTACCTGTCAAAATATTCTGAACATAAATTGCTGAATTTTTACCTTCAAAAGATACATAAGCAATTTCCTCTCCATTCGGAGACCAAGCAGGAGAAAGTAATGGTTCTGAAGATCTAAGTAAAACTTGTTGATTATAACCATCGGAATCTGCGATTTGTAGCGTATGAGTCTTTTTGTCTTTATTTTTTTTTACGGTTACATATGCAACACGTGTATCAAAAGCACCTGCTGTGCCTGTGAGTTCTTTAAAAACTATATCGCTTATTTGGTGAGCAACTCGACGTAATAAGTTTGGTTTACTTGGAATTCTAAAACCAGCAATTTGTTTTCCACGATAGATATCGATTAAACGAAAGCTAACGTCATAATCACCATTAGCTGTTAACGTTAGGTCGCCAATAAGAATATTTTCCATGCCTAATTTGCGCCAATCATTAAAATTAATGGCACCAAATTCAGTAGGCTGTTGTGGCAGATCGAGTTCATCCATTACATCGAAGCGTCCACTTCTTTTTAAATTGTCTGTGATTATTTTAGTCACATCGATAGAAATATCGGCATTATATTTCGACCAACCGAACGGTACTATAGCAATAGGCAGAGATTGCTCAATACCCTGAGTAATTTTAATGTCGAGCACGCCATGTGTTGGCAATGACAAGAAGATTAAGCTGACGATTAAGATTTTAGAAATAACTTTCATAGTTTAAATTATATTTTATGGATCAAAAGTGAATCGTATAGTACGCATTTTTTTGAATAAACGAATTTCTTGTGGAACTGGCAACGGAGATGCGGAATAAACAGCATTTGTTGCACGTCTATCAAATAAAACATTACCACTAGATTTTTCAATAGATGCTTCGACGACTTTACCACCTTCAAGCATTCGTATCAAAATAACGCATTCCAGACTATCTGGCAGGTTGACTTTATTGAAATTACTATTAACTTCACGTCTTATAAGAATCTGATATTTTTGGATTACCGTCAAATCACGTTCTTGTTGTTCCGCCTCTAATTCAGCATCAAGCTGTTCTTGTAGTATTTTTTCTTCTTTTTTCTTTTCAGCCGCTATCTTTTGTGCTTCCTCTTCAATTCTCTTTTTATTTTCTTGTTCGAGCTTTATTTTTTCTTCTTTTTTCTTTTCAGCCGCTATCTTTTGTGCTTCCTTTTCAATTCTCTTTTTATTTTCTTGTTCGAGCTTTATTTTTTCTTCTTTTCTTTTTTTTATATCTGCTTCCTCTTTCTTACGCTTTTTGACTTCTTGTTCTTTTTTTTTCTTTAGTTTTTTTAACTTTTCTTTTGCTAATTTTTTTTTCTTTGCGTCTTCTTCTTTTTTCTTGATTTTTTTCTGACGTATGAGCTCTTTTTCTATTTTTTCATTATCTTTTTTTCTTAAACGCTTGAGCTCTAAATCAATCTGATTCTTGTCAATCGTTTTTGCTTTGACAATATTTATAATTGGATTTGGTGAGAGCGTTGGCTTTGGTGAAAATTCAAAACTATAAATTAAAATAATACCCACTATGACATGCAAGAATACTGATAAAATTATTGACCGGGAAGTCAGAAAAAAATTTGCTTGCATATCATTTTTCAAGAGGTTCGGTAATCATGCCAACAGAGGGAACTCCTGCTTTTTGAAGTAAAGTCATCACCTGAACGATTTCTCCATAAGCAACGTCTGTATCCCCACCTAAAAAAACAGGCGTGCTTGGCTGATATTTCAATACGGCACTAACGCGATTTAATAAAACCTTAGCTGCAACAGGTTTATCCTGATCTTCCCCATAATTGATAAAATAATTACCATTCTTATCAATATTGACTATTACAGGTTCTTTTTCATTTGGTGGTAATGGTGATGATGGCGCTTGTGGCAAGTCAACTTTTACACCCTGACTTAGTAAAGGAGCCGTCACCATGAAAATAATTAACAACACCAACATAACATCAATATAAGGTACAACATTGATCTCAGACATTGGTCTTTTTTTAATTCGTTGTCTCATAATAATCATTTAAGAACTTTTCTAGAATTAGCGTTTTTCTCGTGTGTTAAGTCAAGATTACAACATGCTCATATTACAGCTATTATGTTGTAAGCATATTTTAGGATATCCTCAGCTGTGTGCATGTCGATGAAGTATTGATGCAAACTCTTCCATAAAGTTATCATAACGACTGATTAATCGTTCAACATCATAGGAGTATCGGTTATAGGCAATAACGGCAGGTATTGCAGCAAACAGACCCATTGCTGTTGCAATCAAGGCTTCACTAATGCCAGGAGCTACCATGGATATAGTCGCTTGTTGAACTGTGCCTAGCGCCTGAAAACTATTCATTATTCCCCAGACAGTACCTAATAATCCAATATAGGGACTAGTTGAACCAACCGTGGCAAGGAAAGAAAGGTTTGTTTCAAGGTGATCCATTTCTTTATTCATGGCAATACGCATAGCTCTTTGCGAACCATCAACAATAGTTTCTGCATCGATGTTGTCCAGCTTTCGAGAGCGTGCAAATTCTTTGAAGCCTGCTTCGAATATCTTCTCCATGCCGCTCGGCTCATATCGTTTAGCAGTGATTCGTGTATATAATGGTGTGAGATCTTCTACAGACCAAAAACGCTCTTCAAATATCTCAGCGTCTTGTTTGCCTCGTTTCAATAAGAACCGTTTATTAAAAATCATGGTCCATGACACTAATGATGCTAATGCTAGTATTAACATAACAAATTGAACCAAAAGACTAGCGTTTAGGATTAATTCTATAAATGAATGGTCAGGTGTCATTACTTGCTAACTCCATAATTAAATCTTCAGGCATAGCGGATGCCTTTAATGTTATTACATTCAGACAGGCAACTTTAATCTTTGCCTCAATTAATAATTCATTGTTCTTATTTTTTATTGTTTGTTGAAAGATCAAGCTCGCACCACGTTTTTTTAACAAAGACGATGTCACCAATAATAAATCATCTAAATATGCAGGTTTAATATATTCAACGCTTACACTCTTTACAGCAAATAAAATTTCATATTCTTCTTTAAGTATGTCATGCTCATAACCAATACTCCTTAGCCATTCAGTTCGCGCACGTTCCATATAACGTAAATAGTTTGCATAAAACACAATGCCGGCAGCATCAGTATCTTCATAATAAACGCGTATCTGCCAGGTAAATTTAATGGACATATCGTTTATTGATCATCTTTTTCAATATCTTTAAATAAATCTGAATATTGAGCCGAATCTTCAGGCATTTCCATACCAAAATGCAGCCAAGCTGTTTTTGTTGCTATTCTGCCTCTAGCTGTTCTCATCAAAAAGCCTTGTTGAATTAAATAAGGTTCAAGAACGTCTTCAATAGTGTCACGTTCTTCACTAATTGCTGCGGCCAGACTATCAACACCTACCGGGCCGCCATCAAACTTTTGTAGTATAGCGAGTAATAATTTGCGATCCATCGTATCAAAGCCATGCTTATCAACATTTAACATATCCAAAGCGAGTGATGATATATCATCATTGATATTTCCATTCCCCTTCATCTGAGCATAATCACGAACGCGGCGAAGTAATCTGTTGGCTATTCGGGGTGTCCCACGAGATCTTGCTGCAATTTCTCCGGCGCCTTTATCATCAATTTGAACACTCAGAATGCTTGCTGATCGTTTGACAATCTTGCTCAATTCTTCAATAGAATAAAATTCAAGGCGCTGTACTATGCCAAAACGATCTCGCAATGGCGAAGTTAGTAATCCTGCACGAGTTGTTGCGCCAACTAATGTAAAAGGGGGCACATCAAGTTTTATTGCTCTGGCAGCAGGTCCTTCACCTATTAGGATGTCAATTTGATAGTCTTCCATAGCAGGGTATAACACTTCTTCAACAACAGGACTTAATCGATGTATCTCATCAATAAATAGCACATCATTAGTCTCAAGGTTAGTTAATAACGCTGCAAGATCCCCGGCCCGTTCTAATACTGGACCAGAAGTTTGCCTCATATTGACGTTCATCTCATTAGCGATAATATGAGCCAATGTCGTCTTGCCTAGTCCTGGTGGTCCAAATATCAATACATGGTCAAGAGATTCAGCGCGTTGTTTAGCAGCGCCAATAAAGATCTCCATCTGTTCATGTACTGATACCTGACCGAGATAATCTTGTAGACGTTTTGGCCGTAAGGTATTATCAGCGGCTATGTCATCCGCTGAACTTTGGGGTGAAATGACTTTATTAGACTCGACCATATGAGATATTTATTTTCCCAGTAAACGTATTAAAAAGATACCGCAAAACAAACCCTCCTTTTGAAAATTAGTTTTTGCGTACTAAATTGCTCTTTGAACAATACCTCTTATCTGCTAACTTATGGGAGAGTCTTAATGAATATTAATCAATGATACTGGCCAAATCATCCACATCAACAGCTGATAATGAATAAACTAGCTCATCAATGAAGTCGTTCAAAACATTTTCCATCTTTATGGCTATCCTGTGCCTATTAACATAATCAAATACGAAAGGACTGTCATCGGAAAATTCGCATTAATAATTTTTATTCCAGTCAATTTCCTTTATGGTGTTCCTCAGGGACGAAGAAAAGTATCAAAAATAATCTCAATCTATTTTATAAGAAAAGATTTCATTCAATAATACTAAATACTTTTAAGGATGAGGGTTTAAGCAACTATTTTTTTATAGAATTTTTCAATGCTTTACGTATCAACTCTTCACTGCTTAGCCCTTCAGCTGTTATTGCTAGTACTAAGCGATTAGCTTCTGGTGGTTTATAGCCTAGTCCAATCAGCCCGCTAACTGCTTCATTGACCGGATCATTAGCTATTCTAAGATTATCACTATTCAGCATAACTGATTTTTTTGGCAGCCCATCAAGACGATCTCGCATCTCAACGATCAAGCGCTCAGCTGTTTTTTTACCAACTCCCGGTAATTTGGTAAGTCTTGCAGCATCATTATTTTTAACACACCGGAAAAATTCATCTGCCTCAATACCAGATAAAATTATCAATCCCATTTTCGCGCCAACACCATTCACTTTTATTAAGGTGCGAAATAAATGACGTTCATCTTCTGTTGCAAAACCAAATAGTAAATGTGCATCATCGCGTACTATTAAATGAGTAAATATCTCCACCTCATTTTTAATCTCAGGTAAAACATAAAAAGTAGTCATCGGTGCTTCAATCTCATAACCAATTCCCTGAACATCTAACAATAAAAACGGTGGTTGTTTTTTTATAATGGTGCCACGAAGAAAACCTATCATTGCAACCTCCCATAACGTATCCCACTCACGCCCTGCATACGCAATAAACCTTCACGTGAGTTTGCATGACACAAAGCTATCGCTAATGCATCGGCTGCGTCTGCTTTTGGTCTTTTTTCCAAACAAAGTAGGATTTTAATCATATGTTGCACCTGTTCTTTAGTCGCATGGCCTTTGCCGACTGTTGCTTGTTTGACTTGATTAGCTGTATATTCATAAACAGGCAAATCTTGTATAGCGCAAGCCGCAATCGCAACCCCACGTGCTTGGCCAAGTTTAATCACGGAGTCAGCATTACGATTCATAAATATTTTTTCAATTGAAACCTCTATTGGTTTGTACTCATAAATAATTTCAATAATACTCTGATGAATGACTTTAAGCTTATCGGCAAGTGTTTCACCTTTCACCTTTATTACACCGTTATAAATATGTTTGCAGTGGTTGCCCTTAGAATCGATAATTCCGTAACCGGTATTTATCGAACCAGGGTCAATGCCTAAGGTTCGGATCAACTTAGTTCAGCCATAACATCATCAGATATGTCTGCATTTGAATATACCTTTTGTACGTCATCCAAATCTTCCAGCATATCCAATAGTTTCAACATGCTTTCAGCCCCTTTTCGATCAAGGTCACATGAGATAGAAGCACGCATAGTGATCTCTGCATTTTCTGGCTTGAAGCCTGCTATTATTAAGGCCTCTTTAGTATCGACAAAGCTATCAGGGTCAGTAATTACATCAATAGAGCCGTCATCATTTGTAATAATATCATCTGCTCCACGTTCTAATACGACTTCTAACACTTTATCTTCATCGAGACCGCTAGCAAACGAAATTAAGCCCACTTTTATAAAAAGATAAGCAACAGAGCCATCTGTGCCAAGATTACCACCATACTTAGTGAAGGCATGACGTACTTCAGAAACCGTGCGATTTCTATTATCTGTCATGGTGTCTACTAAAATAGCGACCCCACCGGGGCCATATCCCTCATAACGGAGCTCATCAACATTTTCACTTTCTTCATTCCCTCCGCCGCGTTTAACAGCACGTTCAATAGTGTCTTTAGGCATGCTCAACGATTTTGCAGTATCAATCGCAGCTCGTAACCTCGGGTTAGCATCGGGATCACCGCCACCTAACTTTGCGGCGATGGTAACTTCGCGAATGAGCCTAGTGAAAAGTTTTCCACGTTTGGCGTCTTGTTTCCCTTTGCGATGTTGAATATTAGCCCACTTACTATGACCTGCCATTGATATATTCCATACTGATTGAAGATTTAATAAAAATCATAATAACATTTATGTTTATTGTGCCCAAAATATGCAACGTAATATTATGTTTATGCATCGCCAGCTAGTCTGTTAGCAGGTTTTTTTGCAGTAAAGGTAAGTAAACGTTCTATTGAGTTTTTAGCGCGATGAGCAATATCTGTCTCGACAAATACTTCATTGCTACCGGTATCTATGACTCGAGATAGCTTGCGTAGGCTGTTCATCGCCATCCATGGACAATGGGCACAACTGATACATGTTGCACTTTTCCCTGCGGTCGGTGCTTCAATGAATATTTTCTCAGGTGCGGCTTCTTTCATTTTATGAAAAATGCCTTTATCTGTCGCTACAATAAATTTCATGGCATCCATCTCGATTACGGCGTTAATGATACCCGTAGTGGAGCTAACTAAATCCGCCTGGGCAATAACAGAACCTGGTGACTCGGGATGGACTAACACTCTTGCATCAGGGTGATTCTTTCTTAACGTTTCCAATTCTTTTCCCTTAAATTCTTCATGTACGATGCAGGCACCTTGCCAGATCAACATGTCTGCTCCTGTTTTTTTCTGAACATAATCACCAAGATATTTATCGGGCGCCCAAATTATTTTTTTACCTCTATCAACTAGATATTGAATGACCTCAACTGCACTACCGGAGGTCACCATCCAATCGGCGCGTGCTTTTACTGCAGCACTGGTGTTGGCATAAACCACAACAATACGCTCAGGGTGTGCATCACAGAATTTTGAAAATTCATCTGCCGGGCAGCCCAAATCAAGTGAGCAATTAGCTTTCAATTCCGGCATCAGAATACGTTTTTCTGGATTGAGAATCTTGGCTGTTTCGCCCATGAACTTAACACCACAAACAATTAGGGTATCAGCATGTGACTCATTGCCAAAGCGTGCCATATCCAAGGAATCAGAAACATAACCACCAGTTGAATCAGCAAGAATCTGTAGATCAGGTTCAGTATAGTAATGCGCTACTATTAGAGCGTTACGCTGTTCTAATTGCATTTTTATTTTTTGCGTTAATTCACTACGTTCATCATCGTTGATTTCTTCAACGACTGTTGATGGAATTTGCTCTTTTAACAAGCTGTAGGAGCGATTAATTGTGGATTTTGATGTCATACTAAAAACTATGGCGTACTTAGTTCTGTTAAACAAGCAAAGGTGCTAATGAATTTTAATCTAGAATTATTCTGGCTTGTTCGATTTTGCTAATTTAATTCCCAGCTCTTTCAATTGCCTTGGATTAGCCTTCGATGGAGCAGTGGTAAGCAAACAACTCGCACTTTGTGTCTTTGGAAAGGCGATCACATCACGAATCGAATCACTGCCTGTCATTAGCATCACTGTGCGATCTACTCCAAAAGCTATACCACCATGGGGAGGACAACCAAAATCAAGAGCTTCTAACAGAAAACCAAACTTTTCTTGGGCTTCTTCCTCACCAATACCCAATAGCTCTAACACTGCAGATTGCATTTCAGCACGATGAATTCGAATGGAACCACCACCCAGTTCAGTGCCGTTCATCACCAGATCATAAGCACGCGACAAAGTTTTGCCTGGATTTTCTTTGATAACATCAATATCCTCTACAATAGGAGCAGTAAACGGGTGATGCAAGGAGTCCCAACATTTTTCATCTTGGTTATAGTTAAACATTGGGAAATCAATAACCCACACAGGCGACCATTCACCCTGAAGCAAATCAAGGTCGTGACCCAATTTATTTCGTAAAGCACCTAGTGCATCATTAACAATTTTAGTTTTATCTGCGCCAAAAAAGATTAAGTCACCATCTGTTGCTTTGGTACGCTCGATGATATTTGTAATGACGTCTTTGGGTAAAAATTTCAATATTGGCGATTGTAGTCCTTCGACACCAGCCTCAATGTCATTAACCTTTATATAGGCAAGGCCTCTAGCACCAAACTGTGCAATATAATTGGTGTAATCATCAATCTGTTTTCTAGAAAGCGTATTACCGCAAGGCACATTTAGCGTTACAACACGACCATCCTCCATATTTGCTGGTCCAGAGAAAACCTTAAATTCAACAGTCTTCATTAAGTCGCTGACATCTATTAATTCGAGCGGATTTCTAAGATCCGGTCTGTCACTACCAAAACGTTCCATTGCCTCTGTATAGGTCATTCGTGGGAAGGGCTGAGGTAAATCGACATTCATTATCTTTTTGAATAATAAATAAATCATTTCTTCCATAATGACAGTTATTTCATTCTCATCCATGAATGAGGTCTCAATATCTAACTGAGTAAATTCAGGCTGACGATCAGCACGCAGATCTTCATCACGAAAACAACGCACAATTTGGTAATAGCGGTCCATGCCAGACATCATCAACAACTGTTTAAACAACTGTGGTGATTGTGGCAGAGCAAAGAAAGTTCCGGGATGTGTGCGGCTAGGCACAAGATAGTCACGTGCGCCCTCAGGCGTCGCCTTAGTCAACATTGGCGTTTCGATATCCAAGAAACCTTTTTCATCTAAATACTTTCGCATCTCTTTAACTACCTGTGAACGTAGTCGAAGATTATTTTGCATTTCAGGTCGGCGCAGATCGACATAACGATATTTTAATTTTACATCGTCATGGACATTTGTATCATCTAGCTGAAAAGGTGGTGTTTTAGCTTTGTTCAGTATCTCGATATTATATCCTAGAATTTCAACTTCTCCTGTGGCCATATCACTATTTATAGTGCCTTCTGGCCTCCTTCGGACTTTACCAGTAATCTGAATAACGAATTCATTTCGAACAGAATCTGCAACAGTAAACGATGCTGGACGGTCTGGATCGAATACGACCTGCGCAATGCCTTCGCGATCACGAAGATCAATAAAAATGACGCCGCCGTGGTCACGACGACGGTGTACCCAACCATAGAGTTTAACTTCTTGATCAATGTAGCTACTATTTAGCTTTCCACAATAGTCACTGCGCATATATATATTCCATCTGGCCTAAACAAAAAGCGGAATCTTACGAGTCAGCCGACGTTTGCGCAACTTTATTACGCGTTAATTGCTGTCTAATTGGACCATCGGGAATAATTACGCCCATCGAGATAATAAATTTAAAGCCTTCCTCAACCGTCATATCAAGGTCGATTATCTCATCACGAGGCATCATCAGGATAAAACCAGAAGTTGGGTTAGGTGTTGTAGAGACAAATACAGCAACTAGGTTTTCATTGCGCCCCTCTATATTGACACTGACGTATTCGTTAGTTAAAAAACCAATACTCCATATTCCTTTTCTGGGATATTGGAGCATAACAACTTTACGAAAAGATTTACCATTAGCATCTAATATTGTTGTTGATATTTGCTTCACGCTATTGTAGATAGACCTTACTAATGGGATACGATTAAGAATCGCCTCCCACAGTCCAAACAAGCGTCTACCGAATAAATTCGCAGCGAACATACCGGTAACTAAAAGAGTACTAATGGCCAGAACGATGCCAAATCCTGGAATAGAGAAGCCTAATATTATTGCAGGTTGATAGTCTGGTGGTAGTAAGAGAATGATATTATCGAGTAAATCGACGACTAGCTTCACAATGAAAACGGTTACCGCAAGTGGTAGCCAGACCAATAGACCAGCAACAATATATTTTTTGATTGTACTCATTTATCGAAATATATTAATCAGCATTAGAGGTAGGTTTTGATGACTCTTTTTTTGTGTTCGACTTACTACTACTGTCTATAATTTTTGTATTTGAATCATTAGTTTTCTTGTTGTCTGTTTTGTCCTCGTTAGTATTTTTTATGTCCTTTTTTGGTGTTTTGTTCTTAAAGTCAGTTTCATACCATCCCGTGCCTTTTAATTTGAAAGCTGCAGCAGAAACTAGTTTGAGAAGACTATCTTGACCACATTCTGGACAAGTTCTAGCAGGTTTATCATTTATTTTTTGTAGCATTTCTAGTCGATGCTCACATTGATTGCATCGATATTCATAAATAGGCACTTATAAGACCTCCAAGACAAATACTCGCTAGAATACAGCAGAAAACAGAAATGTGACTAACTAATATCAAGGTTTTTCTAAGCTTCTTACAGTTTATGTTTTACGCACAGCCATTTCTTGGGTATTATCGCCGCCTTTATTACTTTGACATATTGTTTTTTGTTTTTACAACAATATGAAACCTGATCCCGGGCCGTTAGCTCAGCCGGTAGAGCAGTGGATTTTTAATCCATTGGTCGGGCGTTCGAATCGCCCACGGCCCACCAATTTCTTGAATAATAAGATAATATGTAGGGTTTTCTAAAAATCATTGGAATCTATAGCCCTACATAGGGGGAAAAGTTCGATTTAAGCAACTTCTTGAGTCACTTTGCCTTCTAAGATCTAATTCTTTTTAAAGAGGCACAGGTATTGCCTAGAGAGTGGCTTAGGCAGATATTTAGAAGCTGTGAGCTTTGAGGTAACAAATTGTTTAATAGTAGAATAATGTCAAAACGATTAATGATTGCAAGATGGTCAGGTACGTTTATGGGCATAGCGGGGGCACTCCTAGTTGCTTCTAATGTTGAAGCTAGTAAATATGGATTTCCTTTATTCTTAGTGGCTAGTGCTTTGTGGGGAATTGCGGCGTATTGCACAAAAGATAATGCGCTATTATTACTACAAATTGTGTTTTTTTCTATTGATTCCTACGGAATATATAGATGGTTCATGTGATTCGAATTCTATTCATGCCATTTTAGTACTGACTCGAACTGACGACCTATTATTCTTGAATTACGAAAATTCATTATACCAAACGAACTTAAAAACACCGACGCCTCAACAAGATCCTTCTGATTTAGTGTTGTGATTAATACGCCATTAGTGCCCATTTTTACAGCTTATTACTTAAATTCTTGAATTATGAAATCTCTAACAGCTTATATGAACAGCTCAACACCACTAGATAATTCTACATGACCGATTATTTCGTATCCTTCTAGTAGCTCAAGATATAGTTTTACTAAATTAAGTTTTAATAACTACATTTATTAATTTAAAGATGATGATAGGATTAGTCAGTGGAAGCAGATATTAATCCTCTGTCTTTATTTTTGAAAGTTTGTAGACTTGAAGTTCCTGAGCATTCTTATTTGTTTTTAATGTGTCTCTCTCTGAAAGATACAATTTCACGTTGTCGGTCAATGCGTCAGTTAATTTATTTGTTGCGAGCACTTGTCCCTCTTCCACATTATCAATCAGCTCAATCACTTCATTAATTCCATCACCCCCGATAGTTCCTGACACTACTTCCATCTGACCGTAATTCAAAGCGATCGTGATAGGCAAAGTTAATTCTTTAAATATGGAAGGATCATAATCAGCAGCTATAGTAGAAAAAAATGACATCTTATTGTTTGATTCCTGAATTTCTATGGCCGCAACCGCAGCAGAGTCTGCATTAGGAAAACCACACAGGAGACCTCCTCTCAACTTCCTTGATACTAAACCACTATGATTATTTACAAATTCTGTGATGACAGAGTTAATTTGTGAGGTTTTTTGATGAACAAGTCCTTCCCCAACAATTTCTATCAGATTAAAGTTAGTTTCTACTTTAGCAAAAAGCATTCCTAGTGTGTTTGTTAAAAGCGTCATAAAAAAAACTCAACATTTCCTAATAACATAACAAAAATAGAATATTCTTATGCCTCCAAAACAATATCTGTTTTGGGTGTTGAGATGCACGTCAGGCAATCACCTTCCTCGATAGTTGCTCCTTGAGGTGAGAAATATTCAACGTCTCCTTTACTCACTGGAAGCGCGCAAGCGCCACAATTACCAGAACGACAACCTGACTCGAGTGCAATTCCGATGGATTCTGCAAACTCTAATATAGATGATGATGTTCCATCCCAGTCCAGCTCTTTATTAGATTTATTAAACTTGATTGATACTTTTGAAACAGGCTTCGCTTTATGTGAATCTTCCGACGCGACTTTTTTTACTGTGGCGGGCCCGAAAGCTTCGAAATGAAGTTTGCTATCAGAGACTCCCCACTCTTTAAGGTCATGAACAATGGACTGCATCATTGGAGGTGCTCCACAAAGATAAAAATCAAAGTTATTAGAAGGCAGTACACTTTTAAATAGATCAACACTCACTCGTTCTTTATGATGATAGTGTTTAGTCAAGACATCTGAAGTAAGCGGACGGCTGTAACATGCCTGCACATGAATGTTATCATTATCTTTATCTATTTTATTAATATGATCTAGCATTATATGTTCGTTGCTGTCACGTACTCCATAAAAGAACCAGACTTCTCTTTTTTGTCCTGAGCTAGCGAGATAATTCAACATGCTCAAAACAGGTGTAACACCGACTCCACCACCAACTAAAACTATTGGGTTCATATGTTCAGTATCAAGGAAAAATTGCCCTGAGGGCGCCTTTACATCGACGATATCGCCTTCTTGTAATTGCCGGTGAAAATAATTTGACATTAATCCACCATCAAGCTCGGGGTTATCACGCGGAGGAGGAATTCTTTTTACCGTTACTCTGTAATAATCAGAATGGTTTGGACTATCAGATAGAGAATAACAACGTGTGATTGGCTTTGTTTGACCCGGAATATTGACTTTAAAAGTTAAATACTGACCAGGCATAAAAACAGGCAATGGCTTTTTGTCATGAGGAGAAAAGTAAAAAGAACATATACCTTCTGATTCAAGTACTTTTCCTTGAAGTATAAATTTTCTATATCCATCCCAAGCAAGATTGTTAGGATTATTTCCTAATTTATTAACTGGGTCCGCCATTAACTTCAGTTTCTCCGACAATATTAGTAGTTCTTGCTTGTGAAGCTGGTTAAACAATTTCTGCCTTTTAACTTGGGATATGACTATTGAACAAATATAGAACGTACATAACAGGAGAATTAGTAAACATATTATTGGTGGAATTAGATTCATTTAATTCATTCCTCAGAATTTACGTCGAATTTCTAGTCTTATACCAGACTGGTCTTCTGCCTTATCCAAAAAAGAAGCGATGGCATCAGCCCTAAATATCCACTTTTCATCTAAAGGTTTCTGGTAACGAATTCCTAAAGCATATTGGTCACCTTTTGCGACACGACTATTATTACCACCTCTGACTTGTACGGAAGCTATCTCAACAACTAATTGTTGATCAAGATTGAATAAATATGAAAGGCCGAGTGCCCCACCCCAAGTATTATTAGCTGTGTCATCAAGCTTGGGAAAACCCGTCACGCCATCAGTCTCAAAATTAATACCGGTATTTTTCAACACACCACCAGCGTCCGCCGCTCTAGCTAACGACTGTGGTCGATCAATTCCAATGAAAGCGTTAAAATAAGGAATAAATGTAGAGGGTTTAGAAGTAATTAAGGAGTTTTCAATTAATAAGAGATACCCATCGGCAGTTTCCGATCTTCCGACTAAATTTTGGCCGACATTACTGATAAACCGAATACTATTGGATATTTTATTTCTATATCTTTTAGTAAACGCGAAAGTAAAATTGTGATAATCAGAATCATCCAATGCATCTTGCCCATCTGTGTAACCATACCCCATCTCCCAATAACCCTGCATAGCATCAACAAATGCTGTTACTCCATAAATATTTACATCATCTTCCGTTGAAGAGCCATCGACAGCAACAACGCCCGATGTCGACACATCATCAAACCCAGCAAAAAAAGTTATATCAACGTTGGTAATATCAAGTGTTTTACTATTCATAGCCGGAATGGTGAATGCTAATCCTGTAAAAGCATCTTCAACCCAGACACCATTTTGAAATAAAAGAGGCATCAACCCTATCGAAAAAGGTAGATCCCATGAAACATAATCATCATTAATTCCCGAGACAATAGCACCTAGATCACCTTCAAAAAAGAAAGCTTCAATATTGGCATTTAATACAGAGTCGCAGCCTGTTTCGTCATTTCCAAAAAATTCACATCGGCTAAAATTTCCATTTCTATCTAGTGGTCGCATGAATGCATGCAATCGTTCTGTGGCAGTAAACCTATAATCTAGATCTAAATTTAGACGTGTTGCAATCTGACCAATTTCCTTAGTACCATTATCATTAAAAGCTAGCGCCGTTCGCAAATCACCATAAATTGCAAATTGATTAAAATTAGGATTCTTATCTCCAAAAAAATTATATGTCCGTTTCAATGGACCAGATTCATAAATTCTTCTTCCTAATTCCAATAGAGGTCTTGGGTTAGCAACTTCTCGCTTTCCGCCATATATTTTTAGTTGTGCATTAACATCGTAAGCATGGACTTCATAGGAAGGATCGCTTTTGAAAACTTTATCGTCATGTTTGGTTGAGCTGGCCTCCGGAGACATCTCTGGCTGATAATCATCATCAGCTTTAATATCTAAGCTTGTGAATACTATTAAGCTCAATACGAAGTGAGCTGCTTTCCATTCTTTCATTAGCCTCAGTCCTTATCTAATTTAATGAACCTGAAATTCGACTGTATATGGATGTATGTCTACCATCCACTCATTCATCGAACGTTCCATATCAACGGTAGCCTCTACAAACTTCATAAAATAAATCGGTTCTGCACGACTTCTTAAGCGTACAGATAGTTTGTATTGTCCTGAACTCTTGATGAGCTCGGCTGGTACTTTATATTTCGCGTTCCGACTTCCTAGCGGCGGGATACTTCGCCCCTCCATACGCACGAATGGTGGATGATTCATTACCGAAACAGGTTGTTGGGCTGGACGTAAAAATGGCAACTGATCAATATCAAAATTTACAGGCAGATACATTTCCCGATCAGTTCCTTTCACATTTGTAGTCAAGAATTTTGTTTGTAAATTAAATAACTGTTCATCAGCTTCAATCTTCCCTGATGAAACATCCAACGAATGCATATCAGCCATATCTCCATAGCTATCTACATATCCAGACTCCCATACGGTCACGCCCTCTGGATTAGTCAACGCGACATTCAACCAAATTTCAGGTTGTGCTCCAAGTGAGCCAGATGGAAGATTATGGCCTGAATTTGTGTTGGTAACTTTGTATGAGAATTTAAGGTATTTGCCAGCTTCAGGCGTTCCATCAAAAAATGGCCCATCAACTCGCGACCCGTTTTCCATAACCTCCTTTCTTAATTCCATTTTCTCCTGTGTTTTTTCAATATTCTCTGTCACCACCTCGAACGCTGTTTCACGATCATCACGTTCTTCCCATGCTTCAGGAAACTCTATGCCGCCATTTTCTTCGAATTCATCTTCAAAGTCTTCAGAACCCCAGCCAGCGCGATAATCATATTGTAACCATTCTTCAACAGTCCATTCTTCAGCTTCCGGGTTATGCGGAAAGAGGCCCGGGTGTGCAACTGAATAGCCAGGCCCATAAAATGCGTGATTTGAGTGTTTTCGATCATCATTAACCGTCTTCCCATTCACTTCAGCAGCAGGTCCAATGTCATAACCTGAATCGACGCCAGGGATTTTTCCCATATGACAATCCTGACAAGTTATACCTTCCTTGAAGGCCGGTGAGGCTCTGTATTGTTCCCAAACAACCTCGAGCTTAATTCCTAGATTGATTGCCACTTGATGACAAGAAACACAAAACTCGGATTCAGATAATTGTTCAAACTTAATCGCACCAAGATGAATTTTTTTACCGCGACCTTTTGGCGATACAGCGATCTTAAGTTCATCCTTATTTTCTATTGCTTTCATAACACCATCACCGCCAAAGGGCCCATATACAGGTTGATAAATATCACCTGCAACAATTCCTCTTTCACCATTGGCTTTACCAAATTGTTCGTCAATTCGATGACATGTAACACAGGTGACACCTTCTCTTGACACTTGACTTCGCTCCCATAGCGGGAGATGACGTTCTTCTCCTAATGTTGTCCCAACACTCATATGACAACGAACGCAGAAATTATCTATCGTTGGTGCAAGATCATTAATTTTTTGTTCAAACTTATGAAACATAGGAGAAATAGACGCATAAGCATGACTAGAACTACTCCATTCATTATAGATTTTTTTATGACATCCGGCGCATTCAGTTGCACTAGGAAAATCACTTTCTTTGTAGATATTAGCATGTGGATCTGCTTCAACTTTAGTTTCATCTGCGGCAGAGACAAAAGTCATAAAATTAATTAGTATCATAACGAGTATAAATCGTAAATTGATTTTCAACATGTTATTCACTCCTTTTTGACCATTACTTTTTCTTTGTATCCAGGGTTAAGATGGTAATTATGACATATTACACAATCATCTCTGGCTTTTTCTGGTTGATGACATTCAGCGCACTTTACTTTAGATATGGACCGGAAATTACTCAAGAAATCATCAGCATCCCTTGTTTCCTGGTCAAAATATGCTTCGTAATCACTATCAGAATCTAGCTGATGGCAAAACTGACAGTTTTTCTTTGGACCAAGAAACTTGATATGAATACCGTGGCTATATTTACTAAAGTGTCGTTCTACCTGACCTCGATAATTCCAAGTGGCCTGACTTATTCCTTCAGTCGATTTAATCCTATCAACAAGACCGGGTTGATGACATTTTGCACACGCACCTGGCCCTTCTTGCGGATCCAGCAAATAATCACGTACACGTTCAATTATTTCAGGTTCTATATTCTCTTTCATTTGAGTTAATTTTGTTTCATTCAGAAACAACTCTATCCATGAAAGTATAACAGGGTCAGCATGCTCAACAGCACGGTATCTCAATGTTTGTTCACCATCGTCGTCTCCGCCTGCGACCCAGCCATACTGTTTAATATTCATATCATCATTTTCGATAAATTCATCTTCATTGAGCCAGTTTTCCGCTGCTTTTTTTACTAATATTGAGTTAAGTCCCTTTACCAGCATGGGTAACTCCTCGGCGATAGTTAATTCATCCGCAAAATCCAACATAGCTTCATCTGGGTTTTCGGCAAGTATTTGCAAAAACTCTAAATGTTCATCAAGTGCATCTTCATCATCTTCATCATCTTCGGAGATACCAAGTAGAAGAGCACTTACGGGTGTGAAGCTTTCTGCTGCAATAATCTTAAACTCTCGAGAAGTAATTTGCGACTGATGACAATTACCGCATATCTGCGCATATGGCTTTGCTTTAACTTTTCTTGCTGCCGTTTCGACTTCATGGCAAGCAGTACAATTTTTGCTAGCAAATAGTGAAAATTCTTTATCAACACTCTTTTTACCTTGCCATTTCGCCTCTACAAAATAATCATTAATATGCTGGTTATGGTTAAATTTAATGCTGTCTGGTGTACCAGAAGGATATTTTGGTGGAAATTCTGGATGATCGTCGACAAAGTTATCAAATTTTACCTTGTGGCAATTCGAACAGGTGCTCTGAGTAACTACATTTAAGTTTGCTTTTTTTCCTTTATGCTCGCTATGACAGCTTACGCATTGTGTTTTATCTGTTTCGGGAGTGAACGAAGTAAAAGAAAAATTGTGTGGGGCCAATTCAGGTTCGTTAAAGCTATGGCAGTCCAGACATTCAGAGCTCATGTCATTTTTAGAAAAGGCAGCCTTCACCCAGTCAAATGGGGAGTCGTTGTGATTAGTATGACAAGATGCACAACCCTCATCCTGAGTAAAACCCGTGTGAATGTCTGAAAGATGACCGGCGTCCAACATACTTATTGAAGGATTAATATGTTCACTTGTATTTGAAAATGCGCCAATCATTCCTAAAGCAACTATCAATGCTAATAAGCTAAGCCTTTTCCTATGAGATCGGATTCTAAGCTTGGGCACGCAAGGGGGTCTGTTCTTAGCACAACCACCGTCTTGTAATGGCCCTTGACTACATGGGCCTCCTGCACTTTTTGACCTAGTACATTTATAACCTCCACCCTGCTTAACAGGCGAGCAACTCACTGCACCACCACATGTTCCATCCGCTTTCGGCCCTTGGGGACATGATTTTTGCCAAAATATATTTCGGCCACAGAGGTGACGAGACAGAGGTCTCTCATATCTATCTGGACGCTGATCAACACTCATATTGCGTATATGTTAACTATTAATAAGTGCCAAAGAACAAACGTAAACATAGATAACGATAGAGGAATATGCACGAATAACCAATATTTCAGAATACTCTGCGCAGCATAATGAAAATCGATTTGATTTTTTTTAACAGCATAGCTTTTCAATTCATCCAAATAATCAGTCTCTGATTGACTTAAATAACGACGCACAAGCGTGAAGTGATGTTCAATCCAACTCGTCCCTTTGCGCCCCCCCCAAAGATGATTAAAAAAATATCTCGGCTGCAAAAAGAACCAGTCAAGCGTTTCAATATAGTGTCTAGCAAGGGTATTCTTCTCCGTCTCACTAGTACAGAGCAGTATTAATGCTTCGTTTTTTTCTCTTATCTCTGCGATAACGTCTGGTATTCTTTCATAAATAATTTCAGAACCAGTCTCATTAAGTCGCTTTGGGTAGAGACGCTGGAATAAAACACCAACTATCCCGCTAAATGAGACCATGTAAAATAGCAAACCAAGAATTTGTTCATATAAGCCCTGCGGCCAAATCGAACCAGTATGTAACCAGTAAATCAGTAATCCCGTTGTTCCAGCTGCAATATGAAATATTGTCCAGTACTTAGCAGCAAGCAGGGGAACGAACGATAACCTCTTACGAAGATTAAAAGCGAAAAGCAAAAGAATTACGACAAACAAGCTGTACCCAGTTACAACACTTGGATCGCCTAAGTTACTTTTTACATAATCTGCATAAAACCAAATTGCAAGATAGCAAAACAGCAATAAACTGCTTATGAAAAAAATAATGAAATTATCCCGATTCATATCAAGCACTTTAATGTGATAGTTATTTTAATTTAATTCCATGTTGAATATATCTTGATTACCAAAATCAACTCTTTTCAGCGCATCATGAGGACAAGCATTTACACATGCGGGACCTCCTAATTGGTCAATGCAAAGATCACACTTAGTTGCCTTCAGAATAGGTTGTTGCGTTTTTGGGTCGAGAATTGATAATCCATCTTGATCTTGGATTTCAACCATCTTAATATTCTTATACGGACAAGCATTAGAACAAGTACCGCAGCCTATACAGGTAACATCATTAATTATGACGTTACCCCCGCCCTGGCTTCTATGAATGGCTCCCGTGGGGCAACCAATCATACAGACCGGATCAAGGCAGTGCATACAGGCATTAGCGACCATGCTTGCCCCGTGTGTTTGTCCCTGCCGGGTAAAACGAGGGTTGCCGTCGTGACTGTTGCTACACGCCGTCACACAATCATCACAACGAACGCATTTATCTAGGTTAATGAGCATCGCCTGAGTACCATTGATGAAATGGTTCTCTACTGCCCATTCAAGCAAAGCGTCATTAGCCAAAGGTCTATCTGCCGCGTCCGATAGTCTTGATTTCGGCTCTGTCATACTTGGGAAAACTAGCTCTGACAAGATGTCTGTGGAGACCCTTAGTACGTGTATATATCCTAGCGTTGTCAGCGACGTTTCTAATGGCGTTTCCTGATCATTTTTCCATGAGGTGTAGAGTTCATCTAGTCCAAAATAATCACCTTGACGAAGATAAGTAAGCGTCCTCTCGCCGCTACCCACCTTCATCGTGACACCGCCAAAGCCACCAGCAATAAGTAACAAACCATCGGCATAGTCACCCTGCTTAACCACTACATCATTTTCATCTTTGTTTAAATTGTCGCTACTTTTAGAATAAGTCAAATACCATTCAAAGCTCCCATACGTCTCGAACAAAGTATTGTTAGCAACTTGCTGTAGAGCATCTTCATCAAGTTCTCGAAATATAGGGTGCTCACGCAAATGCCCCTTTAAAACATTATTTCTGTAACTTTCATCGATAATATGTCGCCAGCCATCATCATATTTACGGATATCTCGTAATCCTTGCCAACGTATTTCCAGAAGAACTGTTTCGGTCTTGGCAAAGATAGTCGATGTTCTTTGCACTCTACCTAATGCTGCTATTTCCCCAAAAATTTTACCACTTTTAAACTCTACAACATCATAAATATCTTTTAGCGCGGGGACTTCTTTGATGTCAGAAATATTTTGTAAAGGCTCTTTGAATATTTGTTGGTGGTCTCTTGCATTGAATAATGAAGCATGTTCTGTTTTATCGTCTTTTTGCAACCCCGTACTCTTATCTATATAAAGGTCAGTATTTCTTCCCTCTGGAATATTACTATTACTCCATAATTGTGAAAGCACTTTCCAAAAAGTTTTTTTCTTCGTATTTGAACGACCCAGTAAATGTGATGGTAAGCTTGGCTTGATTACTACAGTAGCTTTACCTGAAATAACTAGAAATGCTGAATTTCCATAATCCCCTTCTCTTATAATTATTTCGCCAGGCTTGAACTTAACTAAGCGGCAATCATTCTTTATGATTCCCTCAAGAGGAACTGAACGAGGGAAACGTAAAGCATCAATCGTAGATATCTCTGGTCGTTCCATAAGCATAGCCAGATTGGCTTCCGTCATGTCGGGGTCGAATGCACTATCCCAACGGCCAGGACGTTCCATTGATTTAAAAGACGTCAACTTCATAAGGTTATAATTTTAATTGTCTCTTACTAATGCGATATTTTCGTTTATTTATATTTACTTTTTTCAGGGAGCATTTTTGCAACACTCTTACTCAGATCGACATCCTTTATTGCTTCCGCCAGTTTCTTCCCATTTTCGCTAGTTGGCTCATCCAACAGCTTTTTAATTTCTGGGATATCAGTTATTGCCGATAAAGCTAGTTTTGCAGCATCAAACCGATTTTGTTGAAATAACTTATATTTATCATCTGTAGCTCTAGCAAGACCATTCGACGCAGATACCAATATTGCAGCCTGACCTATAACATATGTCCGTGACAATTCGATGGAATTCATTTCAGCATTTACTGTAACGTCGGGAGGATAAAATCGATGCCGAACAGAACCTTGTGAATAAGCTATATATTCAAAATTTTCGTTTGCAGGATGTCCATTGGCCACTAATTTTGCTAAAATCTCAGGTTCCACATCATCTCTAGAGAGACCATGACAGCTCGTACAATTCTCTGCTAATTCATAATGCATGAAAGACCAGATCATTCCTGCTTCTTTTGCATCTGAGTATCGTTGTTGTTTGTGCTCTGCAGTTTCTGTGTCCGCCTTTGCACCACTACCATACTCGTTATGTATTGCCTTCCAATCTGATGAAGGACCATGACAGCTTTCGCAAGAGGGCCCAGCTTTAGCTTTGGCGGGCTTGTCTGCTTTCTTTTTCACAAGAGTATAGTGGCATGTGCTACACACAGGACTTTTCTTCATGGATTTCGCACCACCAATAGCAGCCAGTATCTCTTTAGCTTTCGGCTTTTTGTGAACGTCCTTGTAAGCAGCAAAATGCTTAGTCTCTTTCCACACGTCATATTCTGCTTCATGGCATTCCATACAGATTTTTGGCCCTACGTTGTGGGGCTCGGCCAAAGATATTGAAGGGAGAAGCAATAATAAAGACAGCATGATCATTAATGATTTTGACATTTTGCACAAAGACATACTAAATACCTCTAACTAAAGTTTGTAATTAACTTTTCACTTTTTAATTTACTTACGCTTTCAATACTGTCCATATTAATTAATAAAACTAATTTTTAATAGTATTATTAATCAGTTATAATTGAATAATAATCATTATCATTTAAGCTGATGGAGATATTCTCAAAACACTAAGTCAAGAGAATAATATAGTTTAGACTCTTTTTTTATGTGAACTTATAGTACACGGATGAGTTACCGAATAAAAAAATATGTTGCAATTTATTTTCACGAAACCCTACGCGTATATAACGAAAACGCGTCGTGCTTGTTTTTTTAAGGCATTTCTTAGATGGCCTGAAATCATATAAACACGAATGATGTGAAAATAAGGTTAGCGATAGACGTGAGTCTGATATTTTATCAAACATGCGCGACTATTTTTTTAATATTTTAATTATAAAAACACATATGAAGGAATGATTTATGCGCAGTATTTTAGGATTATCATTAATGTTATTGATAAGTGTTTCGTTAAATTCAAATTCAAATTCAAATTCAAATGTGATGCGGTTAAAGATGGCAACAACGACTAGTACTGACAATTCAGGTTTATTGGCCGTGCTAAATACTGCATTTGAAAATAGATATAATGTGAAATTAGATATTATTTCTGCGGGAACGGGCAAAGCTATTCGTTTAGGAGAAAATGGTGATGTTGATTTGATCTTTGTGCACGCACCAGAAGCTGAAAAAAAATTTGTTTCAGAAGGTTCAGGAATTGAGCGAAAACCAGTTATGCATAATGATTTTATCATTATTGGGCCAGGAACTGACCCTGCGGGTATTAAAAATGCAAAAGATATAGTCGAGGCAATGTCATTGCTAATTGAAGAGAAGCATGTTTTTGTCTCGCGCGGAGATGATTCTGGAACTCATAAAAAAGAAAAAAATCTTTGGAAAATGACAGGTAGCGAGCCTTCTGATGATTGGCACCTTTCGGTTGGTCAAGGAATGGCCGTCGTTCTTAGAATAGCGGATGATAAAGAAGCGTATACATTGACAGATAGAGGTACTTACCTCGCTTACAGAGACAAGTTAAGAGTAATATTTGAAAACGATCCAGAGTTATTTAATCCTTATCATGTGATCATGGTAAACCCTAAGAAACATCCACACGTAAAAATTGATATGGCGAGAAACTATTCAGATTTTATTCGTAGCAAGGAAGGTCAAGTTTTGATTCGAGATTTTAAAATAAACGACAATATATTATTTCATCCTGATGTCATTAGATAACTCGTTTAGTATTCAGTAGCTATAAGAACCCTTTTTTTGAAATTTATTAATTAAAAAAATAAAATCTGTAATTCTCACTGTCGAGTTAACTTTACAAAATAAGAAATATTGTCTACTGGGCGGACTGCTCTTGATGGAATTAATTATATTTAATCATATTTTAAATAGAATAAAACTTTTAAAAACTCATTTATTGAAAGGACGAAACTTAGATATTCGTTTTAATTAACGATTTATTTTAAGCTTGATGAAATCGATGACTACAAAAATTAAAATGACAGCAAAACTTAACCACCCGAAAGTTGAATTATACTCGCTCACGAGATAGTTATGAGTACTCTCTTGCGTTCGATTAGTGAAATAATCATTAGTTTTAACTAGCGTAACTATTCCTGCATGGACTCCTATACAAGCGGCAATTCCACGATGTTTTAAACGCAATAAGCCAAGCAATACACCAAAAATAAAAAGCGTTAGAAAATAGTCTAGAATGGACCATTCATGAAAACGACGGAATGCTTCAGGCATCATGCTGAAACTAGTTAACCAACCTACATCAGTATCTACAGGCACTTCGCGATAACGAATAAAATGTACGCCTGAGTATATAAGGCTCGAAAAAAATATTGTTATTATTGCACCGGTTTTTTTGTATAAACCAGAAAATAAAGCTCCTCTAAAAATCGACTCCTCAATCAAGCCGATTAATAAACCAGCAAGCATAGCTTTTCCAAATCGCTCCATTACAATAGCCAGAGAAATACTACGATGAGTATCAATTTCATGAATGCCAAGCAAGTATAATAACACCTCGATTATTAGCATGATAGCTATACCGTAGACAAAGCCATTGAACATATTCTTTAAAAATCTAAAGGGTTTTCCACAATAACCAAAAGACTCGAATGAAAGTAAATTATATAACTGCAAGTAAATAGCACTGACAATCACACCACTTATAAGAGTGGCATATGTCAGATATTTACGGAAAGCCAAGCCTAAAAAAGGGTCTAGTAAGAGTTTTAGTGGGTATGCCATTACAGCGCCTAAAACAAACGCAAGCACAACAAATAAACTGAAGGTTATTATGGCGCGCATACAATTAAAGCAATTTGACTTTGAGAGAGAATTATTTTATCTGAGTTTCAGTTGAATCAACATTGTTTCTATTATCAGTCCAAGAAAGCTCAACTTTATCGCCGACAGTAGCGCCTTCAAACATAAATGATAAGTAAGGGTTCTTTGAGATAGCTCGGCTCCAGTCACAAGTCATAACAACATTACCATTATGTCTTATTATAATTTCATTTATGTAATGAGAGGGGATAAATTCGGTGGTTTCGCTATCAATTCGAAAGCCAGTTTCCATTGGGTGTCGAATGATAGCGCGCACTGTTGTAACTCGACCACGTATTTTTGTTTGTAGGCGTATAGATGATTCCATCTAACCACAGCCTCCTTCATGAACCTCTACAAATTTACGTGAGTTAAATAATAGCCCATCGCTTTTTACCACAGCAATAATATCTGAAGAGTTTTGCATTTTTATCCGCGTTGAGATGAAACCGACACAACCATTAGAAAGATTAAAGCTTGCAATCAATGGGTTAGGATTTTTTTCGACGAATATTGTTATAGACTCTATTTTTGGTAAATCCGTTTTAACCTTGACTGGAACAACAGCACCATTTTCTACAACAGAATGAACCCCAATATTAATTTGTTCAGATTTTTTTATAACTTGATCAGGAAAATAAGCGGCAATCGCTTCATCTAAGTCGACCGAAGAAAACGCAGCCTTGTTCCATTTGGCAAGGACAGAGATAGGTTTCAATATTCCGAAAATAAGAGTCATTGATCCCGTTGCTAAATATCTAAGAGTGTCTCTACGTAACATTTACATTTACTCCCCCGTTATTACCTAAGTCCTTCTTCGAGTTCAAGCTCATATTCGAGTTCTATCATGCGTGCGTTGATACGTTGTTCCTGATAGTAGTCGACTCGGTATTGTCTTTTTATAAACTTTAACTTATCCACAGCGAGTCGTGTTTGCGCGGCAAGATAATAATATTCTGATTGCAAGATTGCAGTTTCGATTTCATTGCCTAGCATAGCCTCTGCTTGACCAAGCAGACTATAACTTTCTAGATCGTGTTTATGATGACGTTCATATTTTTTTAAAATATCTCTAGCTTCTTTCCCGTTACTTAAATCAAGCAAAGCTTTGCTATAAGCCATGACGACCGGTCTATAATCGGGATAAAGGCCATGTGCTTTTTTAAAAATATCAAATGCAGTATTGTAATTTGACTGGGTTGTCTCAAGCTTTGCTGCTAACAATAAATAAGCAACATCATCAGGATTATCTCTCAAGAGATGATCGACATGCTGTTTTGCTTGAGCAAACTCTCTATTAGCAATATAAGCGTAAGCTAATCCATACCGTATTGATAAATCTTTCCTTGCGGAAATTTTATTTTCATCAAGTGCTTGTCGTAGAGTTTTAATAGCTACTTTTTTTGACTTTGACGATTCCACAAAAAGTTTATATCGAATCAAATCGTAGGAGTGTGAATTTGTAAATTCTCCCATTAAAAAATCTTCGGCACGTGCACGAGAGTCAGCAATTCGCGATGTCGTTAGCGGATGTGTACGTAAAAATTCTGGCGCAGTATTCTGAGTATATCTTGATAACTGTTGTAATTTTTCAAAAAAAGCGGGCATTCCTCTTGGATCGTAGCCTGCTTTGGCTAATACTTGCATTCCAATTCGATCCGCTTCTTGTTCGTTGGCACGTGTGAAATTTGCCGAGTTTTGAGCGGCTAAGCCGGCAGCACCTGTCATCGCCGCCATTCCGGCATCTGGGTTTGAAATGCCAATTAATAGCGCACCAATCAATGCTGCAGTATTGAGTAAACTGTATTTACTTGCCTCTTCAAACTGACGTGCAAGATGCCGTTGAGTGACATGCGTAATCTCATGCGCCATTACAGCAGCTAACTCGCTTTCGTTACTAGAATTTAAAATCACACCACTATTCATACCAATCATGCCGCCGGGTCCAGCAAAAGCATTGATACTTGGGTCATTAACTACAAAAAAAGTAAACAACTGTTCATTGCTATCGCTATATGAGACCAATTTATCTCCAAGCGACTGAATATATGACTCAACTTCAGGATCATTATTCACACTAGTAAAATGGCGTACCTGATTCAAAAACATCTTACCGAGTCGTCGCTCATACTCAGGCGAGACTAGACTGCCTGAAGAGTCACCAAAATCAGGCAAATCGTTACCAACTATAAGAGATGGCGTTAATAAGAGGAAAAAAGTAAACGTCTTGTATACAATTTGCTCATTAAATCTTAAAAAAGTCATTTAAATATATTTTGATGATACCTAATACGACACATTGTCTTGTCTTTGGTTTAATATTCGCAGTTTAACATAACTAATGTAGACCAGTATTTTTGTGGTTCAGTTTCATAATTAATTTATAATCTTGGAGAAATAAAATATGGCAGCGGCCAAGAATGCTTTTTATGCGCAATCTGGCGGTGTTACATCCGTAATTAATACCAGTGCATGTGGCGTAATAGAAACCGCAAGACAATACCCAGAAAAAATCGCAAAGCTTTACGCAGGTCGCAACGGTATTATTGGTGCATTAACTGAAGATTTAATTGATACTAGTCTTGAGTCTGAGGCTGATATTGCAGGATTACGTCATACTCCCTCCGGAGCTTTTGGTTCTTGTCGTTACAAATTAAAAGGACTAGAAGAGAGTAAAGCTGAATATGAACGTCTAGTCGACGTGTTTAAAGCACATAATATTGGCTACTTTTTCTATAATGGCGGTGGTGATTCAGCAGATACATGTCATAAGGTTTCGCAAATATCTAAAAAAATGGGTTTTTCTATTCAAGTTATACATATACCTAAAACTATTGATAATGATCTACCAATCACAGATGTATGTCCAGGTTTTGGATCAGTTGCTAAGTATATTGCGATATCAACTCGTGAGGCCTCGTATGATGTTTGTTCTATGGCTAAGACTTCAACCAAGGTGTTCGTGCTCGAAGTTATGGGCCGTCATGCAGGTTGGATTGCGGCGGCTGGTGGTTTGGCAGCTGATGAAAAAAATGACATTCCTATCTTGATTCTATTTCCAGAAGTAGAATTTGATCGGGATGCATTCATTACCAAAGTAAAAGAGAAAGTTGATGCATATGGATATTGTTCAATCGTAGTATCTGAGGGTGCGCATTGGTCAGGGGGTAATTTTTTAGCGGACCAAGGAACAAATGATGCTTTTGGTCATACTCAATTAGGTGGTGCAGCTCCGATTATTGCTAACATGATCAAGGATACGCTAGGTTATAAATATCATTGGGCGGTTGCAGATTATTTACAACGTGCCGCACGACATATAGCCTCAAAAACAGATGTAAACCAAGCCTATGCATTAGGAAAAGCAGCTGTGGAGATGGCTATTGCTGGAGAAAATGCAGTCATGCCCACAGTACGTCGCGTATCCGATAAGCCCTACATTTGGGAAATTGGTAAAGCGAAATTGGAAGATATAGCAAACGTGGAGAGAACAATGCCAAAAGAGTTCATCACAGACGATGGATTTGGCATTACCAAGGCCTGCCGTCGTTATCTAGATCCTCTTATCGAAGGGGAAGATTATCCACCTTATTATAAAGGTCTGCCTGTCTATGTAACTCTTAAGAACAACGCAGTAGAAAAAATATTAAATACAGAGTTTGTACTTTAAATTGTTAAATCAGCCCACTTTGTCAAATAAACTGTATTCAATTTTAACATTTATCCTATCTGCTTTTTTAGCAAAAAAGATAAATAAGTAAGGAATAAGCTCCCAGCAATCGCATTTGATTTGAAAAAAGCTAATCCATCAAAAAATATCTATTAGATCGATAATTGCTAACCAGCATCAAAAAGAGTGAAGACTTTTAGTAAACTTCCTTTATAATGCTACATCAATGACTCATTTAGTTAAATTAACATCTTACATAAGTAAATATTTTCTTTGTCAAATTTGTTTCGAAACAACACAAATTAAAAACTTTTAAACTATGAATATTGTAAAAGGAGAATTAAGTCTCCAACGTTTTCTAGTGCCTTATCGTATCTACGGTAAAGCGGAGAAGACTATTGTGTGCATTAGCGGCGCCAAGCAAACGATGGCAGCTTGGCGTTCATTCGTCAGTCACTTTGTTGCTGACTATTCAGTTGTTGTATTTGATTTGCCAGGCCAAGGGCGCGGCCAGATATTATCTGGAGCTCCCGGAATCACGTTCGATGAACAGGTAGATGTTTTGCATAGCATCATTAATAAAACCAACCGTAATGGAACCGTCATTTTAGCTGCTGCTTCATGGGGAACAATAATTTCTGTTGCATTAGCTGCACGCTATCCGGAGCTAGTAGACAAGATGATCTTAGGAAGTTTTGGTGCGAAACCAAGCAAAGCTGTAATTGAGGTGATTAAAGAAGGTCAAAAACTTTTCGATACCAACAAGACAGATGATATCGCTCCTCTGATGATAGAAAAATTTGGCCAACACATACCTCATACACATAAGAAACAAATTATCGAACAGTTCCGTGGCATGAGCCGTGAACAGTTTCTTAGCTTCTATGATCACTGTGAGTTTGTTGAGCAGGCATCAGATATCGAAGATTTTATTGATTTAGGAAATATTACTGCGTCTACGCTCATACTTAGCGGTGAGTTTGATGCAATACTAGATCCAGGTGACATTGAAAAAGCCTCTTCCCGAATTCCTGATTGTGAGTTCAAGATGATCCCGGGTGCTGGACATTTCCTACACTGGGAACAAGCAGACATTCTTCATACCTATAGTGAGTTCCTCGCCAGATAATAATTTGGTGGGCTCTGACCTTCCTGAATCTAAACTTGATTTGAAACCAATTGATACGGTTTCTAATATTGAGTCGGAAGAATTCTCAAGATCCTATTTCAAACCGCTCCTGCCATTAGTTATGCAAGACATGGCGAAAGATTGGCCTGCATTAGATAAATGGAGTCCTGAATTTTTCAAAGAACAACACGGCAATAAACAAGTTAAAGTTTATGACTCAAGTTTTGTCTCTGCAGGCAAGAATTACATGTCAAAGTCGAAGAGTATCAATTTTAAGGACTACATCGATGCGGTTGTGACTAAAGAACAAGATCTACGTATGTTTCTCTACAATATCAAATCTGAAATCCCAGAATTAGTTGATGACATTGCCTTTCCGGCCATATTGAAAGGCATATCACGAAACTTTGTTTTTATGTTTTTCGGCTGTAAAGGTTCCGTAACCCAAATGCATTTTGATATTGATATGTCACATGTGTTACACACTGCGCTCTATGGTAAAAAAACAGTTTATCTATTTTCCCATGAGCAAGGAAAAAATTTACATGGCTATCCATTTACTTGTAGGAGCTATGTCGATGTTGAGAGACCAGATTTTAACCAGTTTCCAGGCTTGAAGCACTTGGATGGGTATAAAGTAGTACTTGAGCGAGGAGAAACATTGTATATCCCCAGCGGTTACTGGCACCATTTTGTCTACGATGAACCTAGTTATGCGATTTCATTACGATGTGCCAGTCAAACCTGGAAGGGTAAATTACATGGTGTTTTGAATTTACTTCTTTTGTCTCCGATTGATAGATTAATGAATAAGATTTCGCCTCAAAGTTGGTTTAATTGGAAACAACAACAGGCTCTAAAAACACATTAATCTAGAACCTCGCTATTAACTCTGCGTAGCAACCTTTTGATTTTTATTGCGTGCTATACTTTCATAGATACTGCTTTATTACTGCCCATTGCAATAATTTTTGTTCGAATGTCCTTGCTGCATTCGCAGAGCTAGTGGAGGGTAATCTGAAAAGAGACAAGTCTTGCTGTGCATGTTTCAGTTTCTTAAAACTATTTTTCATAAAGAGTTGTTCGGCTTTTGCGCCATTAAAGAAAACAACTACAACGCGCTTATGTATTGAGAAGAATCTTTTGAAGTCGTTCATTTCTATGGTGGATTGATCGATATCGGAATCAAGACTGCCTTCGCGATAACAACTTTTTAAGACATCCCATAACGCAATATTGTTTTTTATTAAAAGTTTTTTGCGATCGTCATAAGACAGCACACTATCTGTTTTGAGTAAATTGGACATAATGGGCCAAAAACTATTACGAGGGTGCGCATAGTATTGGTTTTCCTCAAGCGACTTTTGTCCGGGCATGGAACCAAGTATCAGTATCTTTGCATCGGATTTTGCTACAAGGGGAAAGCCAGAGATATTTATCATAGTAAAAGAATATTTTGATGCTGGGAGAAGCGCAACAAGATGCTCAATAATACCAAAATTGTACGAAAAGCAGGGAGGAGCCTTTGAAGTTACTCGATATCCAAGTACAATCTGCACGATTTTTTGACACCGGCAATGCAATGGGGACATTATCGGTGATTTTTATATTTTTTGTTCTTGAAATCAATAACTTATAAAATTTAGGGGGAATTATATGTCAGGTATAACAATATGGGTTACTACAATCCTGTCGCTGATGGGCTTAGGAATAGCCTTCTTTTACATGAAGAAGGTTGTAAGTATACCTCTTGGTCTTGGTCTGGACGAAGCTCAGGCGAAGAAGCTAACCTTCATCCATAGTGCTATTGCTGAGGGAGCCATGGCTTTCTTGAAGCAAGAGTACAAAGTACTGACAATATTTATGGTGGTATTTGCCGCCATTATCGCCATCCTGATCAACGATACTCATACCCCTGATATTCATGAAGGAATCTATACTGCTATCGCTTTCCTCTTTGGTGGTGTGATATCCATCGCTTCTGGTTATATCGGCATGAAGGTAGCGACTCAAGGCAACGCACGAACTACGGTTTCTGCAAAGAAAGATATTTCTGCAGCTTACGATGTAGCCATTAACTCTGGTGCGGTAATGGGATTTGCCCTTGTAGGACTGGCGACCCTCGGACTGGTTATCATCTATGTGGTGATGAGCACCTTGCTTGCTGACCTTGGACCTGAGAACAATCACATTCTTATGGAAGTGATTGCTGGCTTTGGTCTAGGTGGTTCTACAATCGCGTTATTTGCAAGAGTTGGCGGCGGTATTTTCACTAAGGCTGCGGACGTTGGTGCTGACCTTGTAGGTAAGGTTGAGCAGGGCATCCCAGAGGATGATCCCCGTAACCCTGCCGTAATCGCTGACAACGTTGGCGACAATGTGGGTGATGTTGCTGGCATGGGCGCTGACCTTTTCGGTTCTTGTGCAGAAAGCACCTGTGCTGCAATGGTTATAAGTGCGGTAGTTTTTGCCGGGAACCCAGATGCATTGCTGTTCCCAATTTTGATCAGTGCTGTAGGTATTCCAATAGCCTTGATCACTAAACTCTTAGTTGGCGTAAAGACTGAAGACGACGTAGCGCCGGCCCTGATGAAACTACTAATTATATCCAGCGCTATTATGGCAGTTGTCATGTACTTTATTACTATTGCTCTGATTCCAGAACAATTCGAATTGAACGGCGCTGAATATAATAACCAAGGTGTCTATCTCTGCTTCTTGGCTGGATTGGTTTCAGGCTTGGCGGTTGGTTTATTAACTGGCTACTACACTTCTGAGAAATTCAGTCCCGTAAAAGAAGTCGCAAAGTCTTGTGAGACTGGTGTTGCTACTAACATCATCTACGGCCTCGCACTCGGCTATAAGAGTACAGTGCTTCCTTATATTGCCATCGCGATAAGCATCTTCATCTCTTGGGAACTCGCCGGGATGTACGGCATAGCTATTGCCTCTCTAGGCATGTTGGGCAGCCTTGTATTAACTCTTACTATCGATGCCTATGGTCCCGTTGCAGACAATGCTGGCGGAATTGCAGAGATGGTGGGCTTAGAGTCAGAAGTAAGGCGTAGAACTGATATTCTCGATTCCGCGGGTAATACAACTGCAGCCATCGGTAAAGGTTTTGCTATCGGCGCTGCGATACTTACCTCGTTAGCATTATTCGCGGCCTTCATAACTACCGCTGAAAAACTGATGGGTGAGCCTATCTCTATGAGTTTGTTAGAGCCTTTAGTTTTCACCTTCTTATTTGTTGGAGCAGTTTTACCTTTCTTGTTCTCTGCCATGACTATGAAGTCAGTTGGTATAGCGGCATTCGCGATGATCGAAGAAGTACGTCACCAATTCAAGACGATTTCAGGCATCATGGAAGGCACTGGTACTCCTGACTATGCGAAGTGCGTAGCCATATCAACTCAGGCGGCGCTGAAGCAAATGATAGCTCCTGGTGTGTTGATCATGGGTTCGCCAATCGTTGTTGGCTATCTGTTCGGCGTTGAGGCAGTTGCCGCTATGTTGATCGGTTCATTGATCACCGGTGGTGTACTTGCGATCTCTTCCTCTAACAGTGGCGGCGCTTGGGATAATGCTAAGAAATATATTGAGGCAGGTAACCATGGTGGCAAGGGCTCTGATGAGCATACTGCAGCTGTTGTTGGTGATACTGTTGGTGATCCAATGAAAGATACTTCGGGGCCTTCACTGAACATTCTGATCAAGCTATCTGCAATCCTTAGCCTAGTGTTTGCGCCGTTCTTCGTTCAGTATGGCGGCATCTTGCTTTAAGCGTGTAAAGACTTTAGTCTAATGTGTATGTAAAGGGAGTCATTTGACTCCCTTTTTTAATATCTGGGAATTGTTATACTTCTCTGCGTAAATTTCAAGAATGGCATCGTTGACTATTATTATCGTTATTGCTTAAGAAACGCCTTGTAATAGTTTCTGAGTTTCAAACAGCGGCAAACCCATAACGCCACTGTAACTTCCTTCTAAATGTTTGATAAAGACCGCTGCTCGGCCCTGAATAGCATAACCACCAGCTTTTCCAATAGGTTCATCTGTTTCACAGTAATCAATTAATTCTTTTTTTGACAACTTTTTAAATGTGACTTGGCTGATATTTAATAAGCATTTTTCGTGTTTATGAATCAGGCTTACTGCCGAGAAAACGGTGTGCGTTTTGTTAGATAACCTATTAAGCATGGCTATAGCGTCTTGTCCGTTCTCCGCCTTGCCTAATATATGCCCTTCTATGACCACAGCCGTGTCCGCAGCTAACACTGGGAAGTCTTCATTACTGAATGCATTTCCTGCACGAGCTTTTCCTAAGGCTATTCGCTGTACATAATTTCGGGGGGGTTCTTTACCATCCCAACTCTCATCAATATCGATATCGATAATTTCAAACTCGACCCCAATTTGTTCTAACAACTCACGTCGACGTGGTGATTTTGAAGCAAGATAAATAGTCATAAATTGTGCCTAATCAGGTTTCTCCATGCCACCAAACTCTTCGAGGAGTTCTTTTATGAACTCATGAATCTGTAAAGTCATCACGGCAAAATCTTGATCGAACTGAGTTGCTCTATCATTACTGTCGTCCTCTGCTTGTTCCTGAATAATGTCCTCAAAGCGTAATCGTTTGATTGATAAATCATCCGATAAAACGAAACGAATTGCTTCGCGCCATACCAACGCAAGTTGGATAACACGTTTACCTGCTTTTAAATGACTCATTATTTCAGCGCTTTCCAATTCCTGATTCTTACAGCGTACTATGTTCTTACTTTCTCTAGGGTTCTGTAATTCACATTCATTATCAAGCTCAAAACTTTCTGGGGCAGCACCTTGTAGCCAGTGGGTCATCATGTTTGCAGCGTCGCCATGACACTTTAGGGGCACTATCGGCAAACTACCCAAGGTCGCACGCAGATGATCCATAAATTCTTCTGCTTTATTTGAGCTAGCAGAATCAATAATTAATAATTTATTTTTTGGGTCGAAATAAGCATAAACGAGGTATGAGCGTGTTAATGCGCGTGGTAATAAAGTATGTACAACATCTTCCTTAATTGTGCGTTTTTCATTACGATATATACTACGTGCCTGAGCCGCTTCAAATTCAATAACCTTTTCTTCTACGATCTCGCTGATAGCAGCTGGGGGTAGGATCTTTTCCTGTTTGCGAGCACAGATCATGGTGTAGTCACCACACTTATGCGTATATTGCTCACCACTCTTTCCTAGTGGCGACACCCAACCATAGCGAGAGAAGTCCATATTAGTACAAGGCGTGAAGTCCTGTTGGTGAAGTGCGATTTCTAATGTGTCAGGAGTCAGGTCAATGTCTTTAGTAAAATGATATACTCGAAGGTTTTTGAACCACATATTATTTATGTATTGAGTCGAAAAAAGACACTGATTATCCCGCACCTTACCCAACACAAGCAAGGACAATTAGTGAGTCTTTCGTTGTGGGTGCGGCAATGTAATAATTAGCTAAAAATTAAGAAATGTATAAGAGCATGAAATCACCAGTCGATAAGCTACTAGAAAAGAACCGGGAATTAAGTCACTCGGAAATGATGAAAGTTAGTTCACATGTACAACGTAATGAAAGGGAATCGGACTGGATAATTAACACGCTAACTCTGGAAGGTCACGATGTCCCATTTCGATTCAAGCGAAAAAAAAGTTACCGCAATCTTAAGGGCGCACGCATAAACTTGACCTATTATGCTGGTGTGGAAAATATTGCTGGTTTTAGTATAGAAGTAATGAATGTTGTCCGAATAAAAGTGGCCTAATTTTAGTAATATATTTAAATAGGAATAAGCTCAGCATTATGTCCTTAGAAAAAAACATTATCATTCATTGGTTCAGACAGGATCTAAGGCTCTGTGACAATCCATCTCTGTTTGAGGCTGCGAAACAAGGCGTAGTGTTGCCTATTTATATCCTAGATGACGATAATCCTGGTCTATATCAAATGGGTGGGGCGAGTCGTTGGTGGTTATATCGCTCTTTACAAGAGCTTAATAGATCATTAAACGGCAATCTTGTAATTCATAATGGTGATCCAAAAAAAATTCTTCTTAATTTAGTTAGCGAAAATAAAATTAAGAGTGTGTTTTGGAATCGATGCTATGAACCATGGAGGATTCGACGAGATAAAGAAATAAAAAAATTGTTAGAGGCCCAAAATATAAAAACTAAAAGTTTTAATGGTTCCTTACTCTGGGAACCATGGGACGCTCTAAAAAAAGACGGCGCGCCATATAAAGTATTTACGCCTTATTATCGCAAAGGTTGTTTAAATGCAGTTTCGCCAAGGAAACCATTGGGTAAACCCAGGAATCTGAATCTGTATGTCGAACTTGTAAATGGATTACCAATAGATAATCTGAAGTTATTACCTACTATTAATTGGCATGAAAAATTAGAACCTTATTGGCGAATAGGTGAAACAAACGCACAGAAAACGTTTGCGGATTTCAAGGATAATTGTTTAAATAACTATAAAAAAAATAGGAATTACCCAGCATTAAGTAGTGTTTCTCGTTTATCACCACACCTTCATTTTGGTGAAATATCTCCAAATCAAATTTGGTATGATATTAAAATAAAAAAGGAAACTGATAGCATAAATCATTTTTTGAGCGAAATAGGTTGGAGAGAATTTTCTCATAATCTTCTCTACCATTTTCCCGATTTACCATATAATAATCTGCAAGATAAGTTTGATAGATTCCCATGGTTAGAAAATGAAGACTATTTACGTTGTTGGCAAACTGGTCAAACTGGTTATCCCTTGGTAGATGCAGGTATGCGAGAGCTTTGGGAAACTGGTTATATGCATAATCGCTTACGTATGGTTGTTGCTTCTTTTTTAGTGAAGAATTTATTGTTGCACTGGCATCACGGCGAAAAGTGGTTCTGGGATTGTTTACTAGATGCTGACTTAGCTAATAATAGTGCAAGTTGGCAGTGGGTCGCGGGTTGTGGCGCAGACGCGGCTCCCTACTTTCGAATATTTAATCCTTGTATTCAAGGTCAGAAATTTGATCCTGATGGCAGCTACACAAAACGGTTCGTCCCAGAATTAAAATCAATGCCTAATAAATATCTTTTTAATCCATGGGAAGCGCCCGATGCAATCCTGCAAAAAGCAGATGTTCTTTTAGGTAAAGATTATCCAATGCCTATTGTTAACTTAAAACTTTCTCGGCTACGCGCATTAGAAGCTTTCATGTCAATGAAATAAAGAAATTGATATGGTGCATAATTTTGGAAATTGTAACCTCAACTTTTGGATAGTTTAAATCATGAATGTATCAGTTGGTGACCATGCTTATTTAGTATCTATGGTTACTGAATAGAAGTTTCATTTATTATTGAATAATATAACACTTATTAGTGTTCCTTGTTACTCTGTGGTTTAAGGGTATGAGAAATTTTAAATTTGAATCGAGCATTATCTTCTATTGCAACGATGATCTTGTATTTGGAGGTCTTCATTTTTTATATGTGTGAAGACTAAACTTTTTATTTTCTATGGTAGGGATGGTTTTGAATGATCGTCCATGCTCTATAAATTTGTTCAACTAACATCACCCTTACTAAACCATGAGGCATAGTCATTTTAGACAGTGCCCAAATTTGATTTGC
>Ga0209305_1000184_pt1 | contig 46496 bp, 46 predicted proteins | sample COGITO_mtgs_1103_FD_184792 | JGI IMG/M metagenome (GOLD analysis project Ga0209305, IMG submission 184792) | Pelagic marine microbial communities from North Sea - COGITO_mtgs_110321 (SPAdes) (version 2) | ecosystem: Environmental > Aquatic > Marine > Epipelagic ...
ACAATCCAAGCCCAGAGCTCTTACGCCCCGTTGAAGGTCTAGGGGTCGAAAAGAAGCGTTCAAATAAACGCGGCAGAGCATAGTCTGGAATGACTCCTCCTTGATTGATTACCCGTAACTCGATATCAGATTGAGAGCTTTCTAAACACACTCGCAGCGCAACATTTTCAAAACTAAAATCAATGGCATTATCCAATAAATTTCGTACAGCCATGCGCAATAAAAACTCATCACCGTCAACATAGCCTTCAAAACCCTCAGACTTTTTCAACTCCATACGAATTTTCTTAGTCGTTAATAAACTATGAAATGACTGAATCTCATCATCAAGCAGAGACTCAAAATTGATACGTTTAAATATTTTATGCTGCTGATTTTCAATAGACGCTAACAGTAATAGTCGCTCAATCAATTGCTTTGACCTTTGAACTTCAGTTTCAATGTTAGTAATAAACCTCTGCTTTTGAGTAGCATCAAGATCGGTTTCTAATATCTGAGCGGCGGCTGATATCGCAGATAAGGGCGTTTTTAATTCATGCGTGAGCGTATGAACATACTGTTCTATATAGGCTTTACCGTCTAAATCTTGTCGCATTTGGTGTAAAGTATCGGAGAGTTTGTTAAAACTGGGGTCATTTAACTTCAGTGGCTCAACGGCATCACCTTGACGTATTTTATTCACATAGGTTGTTAATCGCTTCAACATATTATTAAACCAATTCGCGAGCACCAACCCAAGAATAACCAGGGTTAAAAGTAACAGCCCTCCGACCACTAATATTTTAGTTTGCGCTGGCCCCATAAACTGCTGAATGCCTTGATGCGTTTGAATCAAGGTAATCACACCGATAAGAGTATCACCTGACATAATAGGAGCAGCAACATACATTGAGCCAGTTAAATCATTATCGGGGTCTATTCGCGTAGTACGAGCACCGTATTCCCCCGCCAAAGTACGACTGACATCCAACCACTCTGAATAATCTTTTCCTTGCTGACTTTTGTCACTGGAGTGAAATACAACCTGACCTTTATTATCGGTAATGTAAAAATTTAAATTCGTTTTTTGTTTTACATGATACCAAATCGTCGCATTCAGCTGACGCTGTTTAAAGGCTTCAAAGATCTTGTCAATGCCCTCTATATTCTTCTGTTCACTAAGCAAATATGGCGCTGAAAATTCGGCCATCAGATTGGCACTATCGACTAACGTTTCTTCACTTGCTTGTCGAATACTGGGTTTTATATCGTCATAGAATATATTGAGAACTAGAATAATCGAGCAGGATATTAACGCGAGGTACAATAATGATAAGCGAATAAAAATACTCATCCCAAAACCTCTTTATCATTAAAGCTATACCCTAAGCCATGATGTGTTTTTATCGGCTGAACCTGACCATTTATTTTTTTAAGCTTGGCTCGTAAGGTTTTAATATGGGTATCAACTGCACGCTCAAAACTGCGTTCTGGCTCATCCCATACATGTTGCATCAAAATATCTCGGCTAAAAACACGGTTAGGACTTTCAATTAAGGTTTTAAACAATAAAAACTCGTACCGCGTCAAATCCAAAGCTTGATTAAAATAGTGAATTTCTAATGTTTCATTATTAATGGTGCAGTTTTCTACGCCCATTAAGCTTGCAGCATTAATGCCTTCAGCACTGCTTCCGCCTGAGCGGCCATAGCGTTTTAATATCACTTTAATACGGCTAGAGACCTCCCTTAAACTAAAAGGCTTGGTAATATAATCATCACCTCCAATCTCAAGACCAATCAGTTTATCGACCTCCTCTTGGCGCGCTGTCAAAAAGATAATAGGGAGATCCTGTTTCGCCTTAATCAGTTTACATAAATCAAAACCATTTATATCCGGTAAGCCAATATCCAATATGACGAGATCAATCTTCTGAGAATCGATTATCGTTAATGCATCCGAGCCTAAAGCACACCAGTTAACGCCATAATTGTCTTGCTCTAGTGAGAAGATAAGCGCATCGGCTATCGACTGTTCATCCTCGACTAATAGTATCGTTTTTGCATTCATATAAAATCGTTCGCTTAAATTCGGTTGGCCGTAACGACTAAGCGTAAAGGTCCATTCATCTGCAATGAATTAAAAGGGTAACAGGTAATCAATAGCAACTCATCATTATCAGCCACGGGCAATTGATTTTTGGACGAATCAAGAATCTCCAATGAAGTTATCTCATAGGCAACATCTCCAGAGATGCCTTCTAGCTGCAATGAATCGCCGAGCTGCACCGATTCTAAAAATGAAAAATGTGAATCTTTATGGCCTGCAATCATCACCTGCCCAACGTTTCCTGGCTTAACACTTTCCCGCATATGCCCTGGCCCAAAGGCCAGCGCTTGACCACTGGCGCTAGAAAGTACATACACAGCGTCGTTATTAGCAACCGTTAATTTAGCGACTGGCCAAAAGTCAGCCCAAGCCCAAGGTGTATGGTATTGATCAGGAACCTTTAACGTTTCTTCCCAAGCCTGCTCAATCAATACCTGAGCGACCACTGCTTTCACCTGCAACCAATTTGCATAAGCAAAGGTAGTGATGCCTATGGCAATGAAGAGCGTTGAAATTAACGCTCGCATTGCCTAACTCCTTTTCTAAGCTCTTTCCTAATTTTTTTTCTAACCCCACTATAAGGCACACGCTTAAAACGAAATAATAAACCGAGCAAAGCAAATAACAGACTTATTGCATACAGCGGCTGTATATCAAGAGAAGTACTTGGAAATTGAGTCCCTTTTGGCATCAAGTTTTTGATATTAGACTGTTTCAAAGCTTGGCCTGGCTGACGACTAATCGCTTTATCCACAGCTATGAAGCTCGTATAAGGAGTAAGTATCTTATGCTTCATCGATAGCCCAATAATCTCTTGCTTAAGCTGCGCCTCATCCCCTTGCTTTAAGATTAATCTATCTGTCAATGCTTCTATTTTTGCTTTACCCCATAATTTTGCGATACCTTTAGAAGGTGCTTGTGGCAGAGATAAGCTTTGCTCGAACTGCTGACCTGCCTGCATGCCTTTTATGGTCAATTCGCTGTGTTCATTAATATCCAGATCACTCAATTTGATCATCACTTTAACGGGTTCACCAAAGTACACATCCGGAATAGACTCAGGTTCAAGCGCTAATATTTTTCCTTGATGATCAATAATTTCTATATTTTTCATCGCTGGCCTACTGATCTTACCAAACATGTCTTTCATTTTACGGTTCACTTGATCAAGCTGATTAATCTGAACAAAAGTGCCTTTACCAAATTTAGATACCTGACGGAAAAGGTGTTGATTCGGTGCCGAACCGATCGCAATGCTGAACAAGCGCGCACCACCCAAATATTGATTGATACTTTTGATGAGCTCTGCTTCGTTACCAACGGCACCATCGGTAATAAATACGACCTGCCTTAAGCGTTCTTCAACGTCTACAGGGGCTTTTAAAGCTCTCAATAGAGCAGGCTTCATTTCAGTACCACCACCGGCTTCTAAATTTTTGATGAATGTATCCGCTTCAGCTTGGCTGCTCTGATTAAAGTCCATAGCCTGCTCAAACAACATTGAGAAATCAGAATTAAACTCAATAATATTAAAACTATCTCCAGGGTTTAACAGATTAACCGCCTCTTTAAGTGATGCTTTTGCTTGGCGAATGGATTCCCCTCCCATAGAGCCAGAAGTATCGATAATGAAAACGACCTCCTTGCTTAACATAACTTGATCATAATCTGCGCCTGCTGGTGTCAGCATCAGCATTGCAAAATGCTCAGAAGCTTCAGTATTGTCTGCTGACGACAGACTCTCAACAAATAGACTCGGTTGCAGCTCAGCATTATCTTGCTGCCATGATAAGTGAAAATCACTGTCCATTGGCTCAAACCGCTTAGCCAAGCGAATCGTTTTATCGTTGCCTGCACGATCGATAATATCTACGCCATGACTTGTACTGGCGATATCTTTAATACTGAAACCTGGATTCAGACGGATATTTATCTCAATAGGATTTTTTATGTCTTCCATCTTATTATCATTGGAAAAAAAGCTAGGATTCTTAAAGAAACTCTCTGCTGACTTTTCTAACTCAGCAATTTTTTCAGCCTTGTTAAGGTGGCTAGAATTAAAACGTGGCGTTAACGTCATAGGAAAAATCAATCCATATTCTGTATTCCCGGCCTCAGTACGAATAAAATCAATGCTATTCACATAGCTCATGTTTATTTCAATCACCTCACCAGGAGGGATATTGGTGACAGCCATCCGGAAAACATTAGGCCTATCTTGCGACAACAAGGCCGCTTTCTTGCCCTCAGCTTGGGCTTTTTTAAAGATTGCTTTTGCTTGCTGCTTCTCTTTGATTTCACCTTGGATAACACGACTGCCAATTTTAATCGTCAAACTGTCAATGGTTGCAGTATCAGGTAAAGGAAAGACATATTCTCCGGCAACAAACTCACTGCTGCTGTTTAAAAATCGTTGATTCACTTGGGTATAAGCAATTAAGCCATTGATTTCAATATCAACTTTAGCCGCCAAAGACAGCGCTTGCGCTGAATTTCCTTGGCTATCACGAATTATAAAATCACTGCTCCCCGTAATCTCATTAGAACTCTCGGCCCGAATGATAGAAGAGAAAAGTACGATCGAAAAAGCGACAGTGCGTAAAAAAAATGAATTCATAGTGGTTCCCCTTATTGTTGCAACCAGTATTACAAGACAATATGAGGAAATTTTGAGCCAAATGTGTGGTTTATGTGAAGTAACCGTTTGTAGATGCCATTCAAACCACTAAGCTAATTTAAAGGTGAAAATTGAACTATCTGCTGGATAACTATTCACATAAGAAACCCAAAGGAATTTTTCTATGAAAACGATTCGTTTATCACTCGCAGCCGGACTTATCAGCTTGCTCACGGCGTCATATACCCTAGCTGATACCCAAAACAGCACAAATATAAAACTTACCGCTAAAACAGTTGAGCAAGCGATGAATGCTGATCATCGTTCACCTAATAACATTGCCCGTAATCAATACCGTCACCCAGCAGACACCTTAGCCTTCTTCGGTTTAAAAGCGGATATGACCGTGGTTGAAATATGGCCTGGCGGTGGCTGGTACAGCGAAATATTAGCACCGGTATTAAAAGATCATGGTCAATATTACGCTGCCGGATTTTCGTTAATTGCAGAACGCACACCTGATTGGCGTAAAAATTATCAAAGAAAATTTGAAGAAAAGCTTAAGCAAAACCCTGAAGTTTATGGCAAAACCATCGTCACTGATCTATCCATACCTGAGCGCACAGAAATTGCTCCCGCCGGCACAGCCGACCTAGTACTGACCTTTCGTAATGTTCATAACTGGATGAAAGGTGAATACGCACAAGATGTTTTTGATGCAATGTTCAAAGCAGTAAAACACGGTGGTTACTTAGGGGTTATTGAACATAGAGCCAAGCCAGGAACAAGTCTAGAAGACATGATTACGTCGGGCTACGTTACCGAAGCCCATGTTATAAAATTGGCTAACGCAGCGGGCTTTAAACTGGATGCTAAGTCAGAAGTTAACGCAAATGCAAAGGATAGCAGCCAACACCCTAAAGGTGTTTGGACGCTGCCACCGTCATTACGTTTAGGTGAGAAAGATCAAGCCAAATATTTAGCCATTGGCGAAAGTGATCGCATGACGCTTAGATTTATTAAGCCTTAATGTTTAAATAATATGCCTACTATTCAGCAATCTGAAATATTAACATTGGATTGCTGAATAAATTCCTCCATATATTCTTTTAAACACTTAGCTCTGGCACTTAATAACTTTCCACTCGGCCATACTGTATAAAGATCACGTCTGGGGCCCTGCCAAGACGGTAATATCTGTATTAATGTTCCTGCATTGATTAAATTTTCTACTTCACTCGTCGGTAATAAAGAAATGCCTAAATGATCACACACTAATTGTGTCGCCAGTTTTATATCATTAACTTGCGTGGCAAAACGAGGGCGTATTTCTTGTTTAATCTTTGTCTTAGAATTAACCATACTCCATGTAGCGAGTGTATTCGTGCCGATTAAACGATGCAGCTCTAGCGCATCAATATTGCGAGGCTCAGCGTTAGACGCTAAATATTCTGGTGTAGCAACCAGTACTGTTTTTAACGACCCTAAACGTTTCTGATACAACATAGAAGATTCTTGCGGACCGATTCGTAACGCAAGATCGGCTCCAGACGACAACATACTCTCGACACTATTACTGAGTATCAGCTCAAGCTTTATATCAGGATACGCTTTAATAAAGCCCGACCACATCGGCTGTAATAAGCCCGTCGATATATTACTCGGTGCCAATACGGTTAATGGGCCTGCTAATACATTCATCTCGCCACTGAGCTGTTGCTGAGTCTGCTCCAACTGCTCCACAAGACCCGCATAAGCCTGATAGAAAACTTCCCCATCAGCAGTCAAGGAGAATTGACGCGCTGAACGATGAATTAATTGCCGCATAACAGACGCTTCTAATCGCTGTAAACGCCGAGTGACCGTTGCCGCAGGTAAGCCTAATTTTTGAGCAGCAGATGCTAAGCCCTGCTGCTGAACGATGTGTACAAATAAAACAATGTCGTCGTACATAATTTCATATCTGGAATTAATGATTGATTAATTCAGCATATATTTCATATACGTAAGTGTCTATCGTTAGATTCTCTTCTCTAATCTTGGAAATAATGATGTCAGACTCTACTACAACGTCTCAACCCATACTCTGGATCAGCGCTGGCCTGAAGGTCTCAGTAAATCAATCAGCCGAACACGCTAAAAAAGAGCTCAACGTTTTGCAACGCCAAACAATCAAAGAAGAAGGCTGCATCTTCTTTGATGTCCTACAGCATAGAGATGACCCAAATTCATTTACCCTTTGGGAAAAATGGATTAACGAGGCAGCCTTAAAAGAACATTTTAATCAGGTTCATACAAAAGACTATTTAGCACTCTCACTCACCGAAGTAACCTACATTGAAAAGCTGGTGAAACTCACATGATTCATCGCATTCTATTTTCACTCATCATGTCATTACAGCTGTCATTTCTAATGACCGCTTGGGTCACGTGGATCAACCTAGGCTGGTCTACAGATTTTTATCAGCAATGGTTTCATGCATTTCTATTAGCATGGCCCGCAGCAGCGCTCATTTCATTATTAACAGCCCCTGAAATTCACAAGCTTTCGACGGTATTGAGCCATAAGGTTAGCGCTATTTGTAAATGATTTGGAAATAGAAGTGATTATTGGCTTAGACCTCCTCTAACCCTTCGACTAAAACTATCAACGGCAATATTCAATAAAGCAGAAATAAGTATCAAGAAAAGCGCTCGGTCGTATCGAATATCTTCGAAGGCCGAGTCAATATAGAAGCCCAAAGTCGTGATCCCTAAAATCCCTAAGATAGCACTTTCACGAATAATCACTTCCCAACGATATAATAATAAGCTTAAAAAATGTGGATAGATTCGAGGAGTTACCTCATAAAAATAATGATTAATCCCTCTTCCTACATCCGCTCTGTATTTAATCTGTTCACTATGACGCACCAACAAATAACTAATCAGCCCGGCGTTGTGCAAAGCCAATGCAAGTACGGCTGGTATTCCCGACGGGCCAAGTATCAATAAAAATACAAAGGCGAAAATCATCTCAGGAACCGACCGTAAAACTAGCAGAGTGGTTCTGCTGAATCCACGAATTAAAGAAAAGGATGTTGGAAAGAAGGCTTTGCTGGCCCAAGGGTAAAACAATAAAACAAGCAATCCTGTGAGCACCAATGCCAGCTGAGATAATAACAAGGTATCCCAAAGAGCTGGTAAAGCGACATCAAATAACTGGTGTTGATACCAAGCAGTAGCAGCTGTCACATCGCCGTTAAGCAGTGATTTTGGCCAAATATCCTGGGTCAAAAACTGCACCAATGAACTGCCATAAACCGTAGGTGAATCAGGGAGCGCGATAAACGCTAACAACAAATAAATTGGAATTAAGACATAAGCGGAAATTATTTTAGTAAAAAACCACCAGCGAATAGTAGCGATTAAAATAAAGAACGAAAATAACAAGCCCGCTGCTTCATTATACTGTCCTTGCTTAAAAGCAGTTTCTAAATAAAAGCCTAACGTCGGTAAGCCGATAAAGCCTAAAATTGTACTTGAACGCAATGCGCATTCAAATCGATAACGGGTATAACTCACCATCTGCGGCCAAGATTGTGGTAGCCAAGTATAAAAGTATTGGCTTAAGCGATCTGTTTTAGTCGACAGTGCTGAATGAGGGACTCTGCTTTGTTGTTCTATAATTTCGGCGAACATCTTGGCAAAGATGCCTGTAAAAGGCACTAAGATCGCGAGCACTCCCGTGGTCGCTGATAAGCCATAGATCTGCATAAAGATAAGACCCCAAAACAATTCATGCACCGCGCGGATAGAGGCGGAAAAAACACGTACGATTCGAGAGTGAAAAACGAGGGCTAATAACAATCCTAAAAAAGCGGCACCGGATACCGCAATTAATGCAAAGGCGACAGTTATTATTAAACTATTAGCAAGAATTGATAGCTCAGGAAAACTAGGTTGAACTATTCCCTGCCCGATGCGCGCCAGTTCATCCCATGGCTCGACCTGATAAACCACCAAATCAGCAAAGGGTATGCACAACAATGCAACGATTAAAAAAGCGAGGGATAAATTACGCGAGCTATTCATATAAAGAATCGAGCAAGCCCGCTTGATATTTATTTTTGATCAATTCCTTCGCGGGGGAATCAAAAACAATACGCCCTGCTTTAATACCGATAATACGATCAAAATTTGATAATGCTTGCTGGCGATTATGTAACGCGAGAATAACCGTTTTATGACGATTTAAAATCAACTCTAAAATCTGCTGAGCTTGAACAGGATCTAAGCTCGAGACAGGTTCATCACCCAAAAAGCTTTCTTGCTGGCGAAATAGCGCACGACCAATACCAATACGCTGACGCTGACCACCGGAAAGCTGGCTAACGCTTTTCCATAAATCCTGCTGAGGATCTAACCCCAGCAATACACTCAACTCGCTAATCGCTTGCTTAGGTTTCGCCAAAGGCTTAATCAAATTGGCTAGGTTATACAGAGCATAATGTTGATCTAGCTGCCCCATATACATGTTGTGATAGCCCGATAGCGCCTCCACTAAACCATGCTCTTGCGGGCACCAAGCAATCTGATCGGCACACTGCTGATGCAGAACATTGAGCAAACTGGTTTTACCACCACCCGATGGCCCTAATAGAGCCACCTTCTCTCCGCTATTAATATTCAGAGTGATATCGTTTAAGCGATCATCAAGTTGGTAGTGGTCGAGTTTAAACATTTCTAATAAAAACCTTAATTAATGATACCTAGTCTATTAAACCGATAGCACGAGCGGTATTTTCGATCGGTGCATAATCGGCATTACTTGCAGGAATAAATGATTGGCGTGGAAAACTTGCCAACAAGTCAGGGTCTTTCATTTCAAGCAATGTTTTAGTCACTAGATTTTTAAAATCAGCACCAAAACGTTGGTTTACATCGTTACGAATCGTCCACTGATAATCAGGGTACGTTGGTGTTGTCCAAATGATCGATACTTTATTAGTATCAACGTTTCCTGCCGCTAATTCTTTTTCCCATACTTTAAAATTCACGGCGCCAACTTGATATGCACCCGATTGAACTTGAGCAATAGTACGGCTATGGTCGCCAGAGAACCCTATGCGAGAGAATATATCATCCGGCGCAGCTTTAAACTCTTCACGTAAATAGAACTCAGGCATTAAGCGGCCAGAAGTTGACCCTTTTGAACCAAAGGTAAACGTCATGTCTTTTGTATTGAATGCTTTAAAGGCATCAGAAAGATCAGTATTTAGCTTTAGGCCAGTAGAGTGGTGAGCAATGATGTAGCTTTTAAACGATTGGTCTTCAAAACCTTGAGCTATCGCTTCTGAACCAGATACTAACGCACGTGCTCGCACACCTGACAAACCACCAAACCAAGCAAGCTGCACTTGGTCATTACGAAAAGCGGTAACAGCTGCCGCGTAAGACTTAACCGGAATGTATTTAACATTCACATCCAATTTTTTCGATAAATACACAGCAACTTTATTAAAACGTTGCTGTAAACGTGACTCATCCGCATCAGGAATTGCGGTAAAAACGAACGTTGGCTTTTCTGCTGCTTTCGCCTCAGCCTGTACCGTGCTGGCTAATAATCCTCCGGTTAATAAACTGAGAGTTGTTGCAATGATCGTTAATTGTTTTTTCATTTTTATTTTCCAAACGTTTAATTTATAAACTGTTGTTTAAAGATTCAAATCAATAATTGAATGGGTTTAATTCAAAGCCTGTAAGTAAGCTTCTACCTCTGCGGCGTTACCACGAAATACAATCCGCTCTTTGCGCTGCTCTAACAAATAATCGTATTGTGGATCATAATATTCACTCAGCAAAACGCGAATCCATTCACGGTGCAAACTGTTGTCACCGGATTTATGAGCATTCAATGCATTATCCAACATAACGGTTAGTTCTTGATAACGCACGCCGCCTAAACGCTTACGAATATTGAACATCGACTTTTTTAATTCTTCAGAAAAAAGTTCGAATGCCGTCATATCACCGTCATAAGGTTTTCCTTCAAGACTAATTATTTTCGAATCATCAGCGCTAAACTCTTCCCACTCAGCCAATTTTTGCAAAATATAATTACTAAAAGAATGCTCAACCCGAGATTCTAGATCGGCCTCAACCACGACCATCGGTGACTCCTGCATAACCCCGCGCAACTTAGTAGGCAATGCTGAGCGACCAATTAAATGACTTTCGTCTTCTAATAATATCGGGGCATTAGGGGATTTATGATGCTGGCGAAGAAATGCAATCGACAACTTATTTTCAAAATCGATTTGGCTTGGCTGCCCCGCGGCACGCTTACCAAAAGCACTGCCACGGTGATTGGCTAACCCTTCTAAGTCAATGGCATTATCGAATTTCAATAACAAATCAGTTTTCGCTGCGCCTGTCTGGCCAGCAACGATATAAAAGTTTTCTTTACGCTGAGGATCAGCAGCATAATCACAAATGCTTTCTAAGCGATCGATTAAAAAACGACGCATCGCTTTATAGCCGCCCTTCACTAACGGATAATTACAACCCGCCTCGGCTAACCATGCTTGGGTGGTATGCGAGCGTAAACCACCCCGAAAACAATATAAATAACCCTTCGGGTTTTGCTTCGCAAATTCAAGCCAAAGCGCCATACGTTCATCTTTGGTTTTACCTGAAACTAAACGGTGGCCCAGTTTAATCGCCGCGTCTTGACCGTCGCGCTTATAAGACGTGCCTACTTTGGCGCGCTCAATATCCGTCATCAACGGCAAACTCTGCACATGCGGAAAAGCGCCTTTCTTAAACTCAATAGGTGCACGCGTATCGAACATAGGTGTATCGGTTAAAAATAATGCCTCGTAGTCATCAGTATCCTGCCTGTGATTAGCCGTCATAATTAAACGACCTCAACCAGTACCGTTGCTGTGTCATTATTTGCAAACAATTCACCAATCGGCTGAGCATATAAACCAGCACTGGATAACAGTGCCACTAACTCAGCTTCACTTTCTTCTGTAACAGCAATCAACAAACCACCACTGGTTTGCGGATCACATAATAAATTACGCTGTTCTTCGCTCATCGGCGCTAATTTGTGGCCGTAAGAATCAAAGTTACGTAATGTTCCCCCTGGTACGCAGCCCATTTCTAAATAGTCTTTTACCGGCTCTAAAAAGGGAATCGAGTCAAAATTAATTTTAGCTTTTACGCCACTGCCTTCGCACATTTCAATCAAGTGACCCATCAAGGCAAAACCAGTGACATCCGTCATGGCTGTTACGCCAGCAATATCGGCGACGTCTGCACCAATTTTATTTAGCTGACACATTACCTCAACCGCTAAGCCTTCATGTTCTGGCTTTAGCTTCTTCTGCTTTTGTGCTGTAGTTAAAATGCCTACGCCCAGCTTCTTCGTCAGGTATAACTTACAACCGGGCGTCGCAGTATTATTTTGTTTTAATTTAGATTTTTCTACTTGGCCTGTCACCGCTAAACCAAAAATAGGCTCAGGAGAATCAATACTGTGACCACCCGCTAGCATAATGCCCGCATCCATACAGGCTTGGCGTCCACCATCCACAACTTGTTGAGCCACTTCAGCTGATAAAACATTAATTGGCCAGCCCAAAATAGCAATCGCCATTAACGGTTTACCGCCCATGGCATAAATGTCGCTGATCGCGTTGGTCGCGGCGATGCGACCAAAATCAAAGGCATCATCGGCGATCGGCATAAAGAAATCGGTCGTGCTCAAAACGACCTGCCCATTGCCCATATCGTAGGCGGCAGCATCATCTTTACTGCTATTACCTACCAGCAAATTAGGGTCCATCTTCACATCGAGCTTAGAAGCTACGATGGTTTCCAATACCTGCGGTGATATCTTACAGCCACAACCCGCGCCGTGGCTGTATTCAGTAAGCTTAATAGCTGAGGGAGAGGCAGTAATAGAAGACATAGTGGAAGGCCTAAAAATAAAAAAAATAAAGAAGAAAAATAATGGGCTGAATGATACGGATTTAAGCTCTAAAAGTCACAAATTCTGGCGCTGAGAGACAATATAGATTAATGCTGCTATCAACCAGCATAAGATAGCAGCAGTTTATCAATATCCTTCTTAGGTGCCTTCGCGAGCTTTTTAATCAGTTCAAAAGGGATATCAAACACGCCATAACGCTCACCGATATCCTCTAACATCTTCATCCATACCTTAGCGGTCATTTCACTATCGTATAATGCGCGGTGAAACCCACCGGAACTTTCGATATTAGCAAAACGCACCAGTTCACCTAGTTTATGGCTGTGCGCGTCTTGAAAAATACGTCTTGAGAGCAAGAGCGAGCAGGAAAAATCACCGTTATAATAACGACCTATACGTTCAAGCTCAGAATCTAAAAAGCGTTTATCAAATGACGCATTATGGGCAATCAAATTATCATCACCCATAAAATCTGCAAAGCGAGCCATAACGACCTCACATGAATCAGCCTCCACCAACATGTCATTGCTGATGCCAGTATAATCTTCAATAAAAGCGCTAACTCGTTGCCCTGGATTCATGAGCTCTTGGAAACGTTCGGTAATTTCTCCATTAACCAAGCGTACCGCACCGATTTCAATCGCTCTATCCCCCATATTGGGTGATAAACCCGTGGTCTCAAAATCCAGAATAACCAAACTGTCTGCTCGGCTAATATTACTCATCGCACTTGCGTCATTCATTCTTTCTTTTTGCCTGTTTGTACTGCATCGCTTAAGTGTACTTTTTTAGTATTGGGTAAGTTCGCAATATTGCGCATAACCTCAATACCTTCTACCGCATAGTCATCGATCATTTCTGCAGTGACTTCATAAGGTGAACCTAACGACAGCCCCAGCTTACCTTTGGTTAATTTAATACCTTGTAGAATATCCGATCCGCCAACTAAACTCAGCGGTAAAATAACATCACCAGGACGTAGGTAAGCCTGTAAATATTTAGGATTAAAATATTTCAAGGTGATATCACCATTCTCTTCAACATAAGAACGAGAGCCTTCAGGGAAAATCAAAAACGGCTCATGCATCACCTGCTTAAATAAGTCGTAGTCTTGCTTATCAAGTTCAGCAGCGACATTAATAGCATCACAGGCTAATAAATAGTCGATCAATTCCGCTTGCTCGTCTGTATTTAAGACTTCATCGAGCCAAGATAAACTGCTATTTAAGGCTGCTTGCTCAGCTTGCAAATTCTGGTAATGCATTATCAATTGCATAAAGTCGCGATAACTAAACTGCTCTATTAATTTTAAACCGACGTTAGGCATCTTGATTAAAAACTGCGTACGACGTGCACTTTTCTGTAAGGCTTCGGCTAATCCATTTTCGTTAACTTTAGTCGTACGTTGCGACGGCAAAGTCAAAAACATATTCCCAACATTACTAGCGCCGCTTTTCAGTAATAGACTCGAAAACATACGCGGGCCTACTACGGTATTATTGTTTTCAGCTAAATTATCAAACCCTAAACGGCGTAATGCGCTGCGTACAAAATAAGGGCCTAAATAGCCTTCGTGATGACCAATGATAAATACCCGGTGACCATTAGCCTTAAATACCGATGCCTCATATAAATTGCGGACGCTATGACTCGACTCTACTTGCCTTTTAGAATCATTTTTAAACGACGTTTGCTTACCATCATCATCCACTAAAATAATATCTTGAATATAACGTCCCTCTAAGGCACCAAATAGCTTGTGCCATAGTGCTCTGTCGGGAAGAACGGGTGATAATGAACGCTTAAATGAGAATGGCGTCGCTAATAAGCGCTCTAGGTGGGTTTTATTAAACTCTTTAAAAAAGGAGTGCTGCAGCATATGATTTTTTCGTATCACTAGCTTATCGACAACGTCTGGAAAGTGCTGTTTAAAATCCAACCCTTGTTGCGTTGCATGACCAATCAACTCATCCATGTGCTGAACGAGTTTTTCATTATAGGGAGATTTCTTAAAGGCATAATACTTAGTACGAATAAAATCGACCATGCCTTTGAAGTTAGTCACTACGCTCGCAGTATGTAGACTTTGTTTAATGATTTCCGGCGCTGGTAATTTCATTAATAGATTCACAAAACCACGTTTCAGAACATCGACCCAGCCCGCCAGCTTTGAAAATATGGCCATGGTAAAAACGGTGATCTTAGACAGTACATCACGTTTATCAATCGACGCTAAAGACTTCTCCAAACGCCCTTTATTCTGTTGTAAAAATTGCAATGCTTCAGCTTGAGTGAAGGTTTTATTTTTTAAGCCTTGCATTAAAGACTCACCCTCAGGCTTCTCATTACTTCTTTTAGAGTCGCTGAGGTCCTCGTCAGCGAACTTTTCTTTAATATCTTTGGTCATCTATACGCCATTTTATCCAATCAAGCACAAGTATCCTGCCCCATATTACCTTGCAATAAATGACAGATCATCACCCTTAGTCAACAATAGCGTTATTTTTCGTTAATCAGGTAAGATAAGCCCAATTATAAGAACTATTGTTGCTATCAACGGTCACTGAGATACGCATTGTTTAATGCCTTTCATTAAGTGCACTTCATCTCACACACTGCGGTTCGCAAATACTATGCTGACTGAGAGCCCTCCTTATGCTGAATAATATTATCGTCAAACTAAAGAAAAACCTCTCTGATAAAGCATTCTGGCTTTCGAGCTTAAAAACCTTAGCGTTGATAATCATCGTTGTATTGATTGTCACTCAATACCAGCAACGTGATATGAGCACAGGCCAAGCACCTACCTTAGAAGGAATTAATTACAGCAATGGCCCTACTTTAGTGTATTTCTGGGGGAGCTGGTGTCCTATTTGTCGTACCACGTCTCCTTTTGTTAGCACACTCGCACAAGAGCAGGAAGATAATGTGGTCTCTATCGCACTCTCTTCAGGTAGTGATGAAGAGATCAATCACTACTTAAAAGAACATGACTACCAATTTGATACGATTAACGATAATAACGGAAAAATCAGCCAATCATGGGGAGTTGCCGTGACTCCAAGCATGTTCATTATTGATACTCAAGGTGATATCCGCTTTATCAGTACTGGCATAACCAGCCTTTGGGGCATGAAGCTCAGGTTGTGGTTAGCTTCTTTTTAATCGAGGTCTTAGCTACAATGGCCGCTACACGTAATGGAATACTGAAAATCAATGAAAACTTCTTTTGTTATAAAGACTATCTTTATAAAAAATATCTTTATACCGGCACTTACCCTCTGTCTTTTCTCACCCATTGGACATACTAGTCAAATATACGATTTAGAGTCGGCATCAACAAAATCAAAATCACGCAGCAATTCTTCAAACGACTCTTCAAACGACTCCTCAAACGACTCTTCAAGTGGGGGGGTCAGCGGAGGAATTGGAGCGGCAATTGGCGGACTTTTCATCGGCGTCTTTATCTCAGCGGCCGAAATTGGCATTCGTAGTATGGTGTTTGCTGGCGATAATAGCCTGCAGCGCTATCAACGCAATGAAGCAAAAACCCTCGATGCTGAAGAATTAAAAACTGTTCAAAGCTTAGCGGCCACGAATAAAATGTCGAAAACTGAATATTCTGAATTTCAGAAGCAGAACTATAAAAATACGTTATTTCGCACGAACGGCGATCCCATACTGCCAGCACTGCGCTTAAGCTCACAGTGGTTATCAGGCGCTGGTGACATTAACGCGCAACTGTTTCGTGCAGAAGCGGGATATGGATTCATAAGCGTTAGTTACGCACAAAATAGACTGCAAGAAGATGGAGATTCTCTCACGCTATCTAATCTACTGGTGCATTATCGCATGAGTTTTAGCAATGACTTCAGCTGGGATCTTGCTTATGGCCGCGGAAAGATGAACGGCAATCAAGCACATGATGGTCGTGTATTTGCCATGCCGATACGTTTTCGCTTCCATAAAGATTGGCACGTTGAATACTATCCTGTTTGGAGTAGCTATGGAGGAGGATCACTATCCGAGCACCAATTCAGTTTTAATTATCACTACGACTATATTGGTGCAACGGTGGGTTACAAAACCTGGTCAGCAGGAACCACCGCAGTCGATGGCTTATTCACAGGCCTGTATCTTTCTTTTTAAAGGCATTCTTACAAAATTTAGAACGGTACGTCGTCATCAAAGTTGTCTGGAGACGGAGCAAAATCTGCAATATTGAAATTATTACCACCCACATTTTCACCATTCGGCGCTGAACCACCAAAACCAGCATCAGCGCTTTCAATACGCCAAGCCTGTAAACTAGTGAAACATTTCTCTGGCTTGCCCTGTGCAGCCCAGAGGCGACCCGACAGGTTAAAATGTGCAACAATTTCTTGCCCAAGATTGTATTGGTCCATTAAGGCACACTTATCTTTTAATAATTCCAGCGCAACATAACTAGGGTACGAAGGGTTCTCCCCTTCTCCACTTAGCTTGATAACAAACTCGCGCTTAGTAAAACCATTCTGACCGAATGATTGGGTTTCACCAATAGAATGAATAATCCCTTGCACTTCAAAACTCTTCGACATGTCTCTACCTTTTCACAACTTAAACTAAAAAAACCTGTTATCGGTAACTTACCAAAAACAGGTTTTTTCTTTAATACAATTGACTAAAAATACGACTAGCGTTTTTTAAACGTCGTCTTCTGGCGAACTTTCTGCTTACGAGCCTGACGCTCATACTTCTCTTTTTCTTGACCATCAAGATGCTTAATCGGCTTAGAATCAACACCGGCAAGAGCACTCAAATCATCAGATTCTTTTTGCTTCAATTCGATCCAAGTGCCTACAGGTACTTGCTTAGGCATAAAGATACAGCCATAACGAACACGCTTAAGACGACTTACGGTTACGCCCTGAGAATCCCAAAGACGACGCACTTCGCGCTTTTTGCCTTCCATCAATACCACGTGATACCACTGGTTTGAACCATCGCCATCAAAATATTGAACATCGGTAAACTTCGCCATACCGTCTTCTAGCATAACGCCTGTTTTTAAATTATTAATCATTTCTTCGGTAACTTCACCACGAACACGCACAGCGTATTCACGGTCAATACCCGAAGAAGGATGCATTAGCTTATTCGCCAACTCACCATCGGTTGTGAACAATAACAACCCACTGGTATTAATATCCAAACGGCCTACGTTCACCCAGCGCTCGCCTTTTAATTTAGGCAGCTTATCGAATACCGTTGGACGACCTTCTGGATCGTGCTGAGTACACACTTCACCTTCTGGCTTGTTATAGGCAAGAATACGACGAGTTTTACCCGTACTTTCCAGCTTAACGTCTCTGCCATCTACTTGAATTTTATCAAGATGACTCGCACGCTGACCTAGCTCAGCAATCTCGCCATTAACCTTAATACGACCATCGGCAATCCAACGTTCTATCTCACGACGTGAACCTAAGCCGGCAACAGCCAATAATTTTTGTAAGCGCTCATTCTCATTCATAGTGCTTATGTAACCTTTCATCTTTGTACAGTTATATTTAACGAATAATTACCATCAGTCGTCAAACAAGGAATTTTTCTTTGTGCTTGAACTCAGCTCAGTAGCGCTATTCTCAGAGGATCCAACATCTTCAAAGCCTAGTTCATTATCTAGCGCTTCTTCTGCCAATCTTTCTTTTTCTAATAGCTCTTTCTCTAGCTGCTCTTGCTCTATTAACTCTTTTTCCAAACGCTCTTCTTCAAGGCGTTCTTCTTCCTGAGCTTCCTGCTCTAATAATTCTTTCTCTGCCTCAGCTTCCACTAACAAAGCGGCCTCTTCATCAGGCTCTTCGCTAACAGGCTGCTCTTGCGTAACCTGCTCATCGTAGGCTTGAGCAAATTCATGTGAGAAGTCATCATTTATTACTTGAAGTTCACTCGTTACTTCAAACTCGGATGAACCAGCACCCTGAGTTTGACGCTGCGATTCTTCTTGCATCAACTGCTGCATCAATCGCTCTTGTTGCTGCAGAAGTGTTAACGTTCCTTCTGCTTGATCTTCAGCTAACGTTTCGTTACTTGCATCAACCGTCGCGGTATTAACCGTATTAATACCCGCTAAACGTGCTTGATGATCGGCAATCTTATCGGCCAAATCGACCACCGAAGGGCCATCACCGGTCTCTGAAGACAATCTCTGCTGGGTTTTATTCGCCATCTCCGCAAACGAAGGCTGAGGCATTGATGCAAACTTATCAGCCAGCTTTCTTTCTGCAGATGCTTCTTCTGCCAATCGTTCCTCTTCAGCCTTAGCTTGACGCTCTGCTTCTCGCTCAGCAGCCAGTTCTTCTTCACTGGGTTTATTGAAGACATTATCTTCAACCTGCTGAACCAGTCTTTGTGCTTCTTCTAATTCCAGTTCTGTTTCCGCAAGAATTTCTTCTCCGCGGGTTTTAACATCGCCTTCATTATCAAAATCATATTCACGTGTTGCAGACGCTTTTTTCTCTGCGTTGATAAAATCAAGGTTCTGATTGGCATCGTCTATTTCGCGAATTTCGTCCAAACTCGGTAATTCATCCAAACTTTTAAGACTGAAATAATCTAAAAATTCTTTGGTCGTCGCGTACATCGCTGGACGACCAGGAACGTCACGATGGCCAACCACTCGCACCCATTCACGATCAAGTAAGGTGCGAATAATTTGACTGCTTACCGCCACCCCACGAACATCTTCAATATCGCCACGGGTAATCGGCTGCCGATAAGCAATAAGCGACATGGTCTCGAGCAATGCACGGGAATAACGCTGCGGTTTTTCATCCCATAAACGTGTTACCCAAGGAGCGACGTCTTTACGCACTTGAAAACGATAACCCGAAGCCACTTCCACCAGCTCGATACCCCGACCCGAAAAGTCTTCCATCAAACTTTCCAATGCTTCTTTGATCGCAGGACTTTTAGGTTTGTCGTAATCATCGAATAATAACTGCAAACGTTCTATCGTGAGTACGTCACCACTGGCCATTAAGGCGGCTTCAACAATTTGCTTTAGCTTAGTCAATTCCATTTTTATTGCGTAACCCTATTAATTTCAGCAGAGTCAAAGTCCGATTGATAATCGTCACTCAGCAGGCTCGATTCAATATGCCCCGGACCATCGACCCGTGCTTTTACATGAATTGGCCCTAATACTTCATGCTGCACTATGTCTAATAATGATTCTTTAATCAGTTCTAGCATGGCTAAAAAAGTCACCACAACCCCAAGCCGGCCTTCTTCTGGGGTAAATAAATCGCTAAAATTGACAAAGTGTCCGCCTTTTAATGCGGCTAATATATTCGACATACGCTCGCGCGTTGAGAGTACTTCTTTTGCGACTTCGTGTTTTTCAAACATCTGCGCACGACGCATAATCGCCCCCATCGCTAGCATCAGCTCTTTCATATCTACATCTGGATGAGCGCGTTGCTGAATTTTTTCAGGGGCATCGACCTGAGCAATAAAATTATCACGCCCCATGCGCGGCAGTTCTTCCATATCTTCTGCGGCTTTTTTAAAGCGTTCGTATTCTTGCAAGCGACGAATTAATTCAGCGCGAGGATCACCTTCTTCCTCTTCTTCACTGTCTTTACTGCGAGGCAATAACATGCGGCTTTTAATTTCCGCCAGCATCGCCGCCATCACCAAATATTCACCCACCATTTCAAGTTCCATAGACTCCATCAAGTCGATGTAGCCCATGTATTGGGTAGTAATTTCAAAAACATTCACTTCTAAAATATCGAGATTTTGCTTACGAATAAGATAGAGCAGTAAATCGAGCGGGCCTTCAAACTGCTCTAAAATAATTTCTAACGCATCCGGTGGAATGTATAAGTCCATCGGCAGTTGCGTCATCGGCTGCCCTTGAATGAGCGCAAACGGCATTTCGTGCTGGCGCGCAGCAGGTACTTTACCCACGGGCATTTTACCTGCGGGTGCTTTTGTCACTAAAATTTTAGTAACAGAATCCTTATCAGCACCCACGCCATTTTCCGGTTCATTCTCTACAGCCACGAGATACTCTACTTCAAACCGTAAATGCCAACGGCCTGACGAACAGTGTCCATCATGCGCTGGCTTTGGATACGCGCTTTCGCCGCACCCTTTTGTAATTCGGCTTCAATATCTTGCGGGCGGGTTAGCAAATCATTATAACGCTCACGGGCTTCACCAATCTCTTCGTTAATTAAAGCAAACAGGCGCTTCTTTGCATCACCCCAACCAATACCTTCAGCAAATGCCTGACGCATTTCAGCCACTTGTTCTTTATTGGCAAAGGCTTGCCAAATTTGGAATACCGTAGAACCATCTGGGTCTTTCGCTTCACCCGGTTCAAGCAAGTTGGTTTGAATCTTATTGATGTGCTTTTGCAGTTGTTTTTCAGTTAAAAACAAAGGAATCGTATTGCCATAACTCTTACTCATTTTACGGCCGTCTAGACCTTGTAAAATAGCAACGTCATCCCCGACTTCGTACTCCGGCAGAGTTAAGATAGGCTGTTTTTGGCTGGCATAAATATGATTAAAGCGCTGAGCTATGTCGCGCGCCATTTCTACGTGCTGAATCTGGTCTTTACCCACTGGCACTTTGTGGGCACCAAACATGACAATATCAGCGGCCATCAAAATGGGGTAATTGAACAATCCCATCGTAATCGCTTTATCAGCGTCTTCACCATTGGCAGTATTCGCATCGACTGCACCTTTATACGCGTGGGCACGGTTCATTAAACCTTTGCCGCAAACGCAATTCAGCATCCACGTTAATTCAGGGATTTCACGAATATCGGACTGGCGATAGAACATCGTATTGTCAGTATCTAAACCCAGCGCGAGCCAAGTTGCTGCAATTTCCATGGTCGATTGGTGAACAAGCTTAGGATCTTGGCATTTGATCAAGGCATGATAATCAGCCAAGAAGAAGAATGAATCAATATCACTATTTTGGCTGGCTTCAATCGCAGGGCGAATGGCGCCAACATAGTTACCAAGGTGCGGAGTACCTGTGGTGGTAATTCCGGTTAAAACTCGTTGCTTGCTCATCAAATGCTCACTTATACACGAATGCTGATCGCCGAATTTGTATCTAATGTAGAGGGAGATAAAAGTGGCGGTAATAAAACCCGCCATCATACCTAAATTACGCCTCTAACTTAAGCGTTAAATTCAGCCTTGCCGTGATGTAATGAGCATTCGTGAACGAACGCTAATGACTTAAAGCATATGCTGTAAAAGTCTATTCTAAGAAAGCCGCAGCATCGCCCACACCTTGACGTAATAAAACAACTTCTTCACTGGTCAAATCAAGTACCGTCGTCGCTTCTAGCCCGCAATAGCCACCGTCGATCACAAGATCTAAGCTGTGCTCTAACGTTTGGCGAATATCATAAGGATCTGACAGGGGAAGCTCATCGCCTGGCATGATCAATGACGTCGACATTAACGGCTCATTCAATTCTTCTAGAATGGCCAATAAAATCGCATTATCCGGCACACGCATGCCAATGGTTTTTTTCTTCGGTTGAATCAAACGCTTAGGCACTTCTTTGGTCGCATTCAAAATGAAGGTGAAAGCACCGGGCGTATGCTGCTTAAGCTGGCGATAGGTCGCATTATCCACTTTTGCGTAGTTGGATAGTTCTGACAAATCTCGACACAACAAGGTGTAGTTATGCTTTTCACTTAGCTGGCGCAAAGAGCGCATGCGCTCCATGGCCGATTTATCACCGATATGACATACCAGTACATACGCACAATCTGTCGGCAATACGGCTAAGCCGCCTTTTTTGATGATCTCAACCGCTTGCTTAACTAAACGCGCTTGCGGGTTTTCTGGGTGTATCTGAAAAAATTGACTCACAATTAATCCTTAATGTTCTTATTTCTTACTTAATACAATAGTTTTAGTCTGGCACAACCCTAAGGATTTAACCGCTATTTGCTAAGCTAAGCATGGAGCTCGCCTTTGTCGACACGCCTCCCGTAATTTAGCGGATGCAATTCAATAGGCTTTAAAAATTGGTCCACACACCCAATACTTCATCAGATTTAGGAAATGGAGGCATTACCCCTAAATCTAAACCAAACTTATTAGGCCCATGGAAGTCACTTCCACAAGACCCTAACAAACCTTCGTCTTGAGCAATCTTCTTCAGCTGGCCTGACTGATTTCTATCCATCAAACCACAGCAAATTTCCATCGCTTGGCCACCAGCATGCTGAAACGCCGCCACGCAATCCAATAACTTCGTACGGGTTAGCTTGTAATGATGAGGATGCGCCAATACTGCCTGACCACCACTTTCAATAATCCACTTAACCACAGTTTCCATTTCTGGCCAGCCGGACTTAACATCACCAATCTTGCCTGCGCCTAAATACTTGGTAAACGCCGTCTTACGATCAGGAACCATGCCTTGCTCAACCATATATTGAGCAAAATGCGGACGGCCCACTTCTCCACCCGCCAAGGCTTCGACTGCTGAAAAATCGATCTCACGCTGTAATTTTTTTTCTAACCGCTGCGCAATCGTATGAGCACGCTCACGGCGCACTTCAGTCTGCGTACGCTCAGCTTCGACAATCACTGGGTGAGTTGGGTCCATACCCAAGCCCACAACATGAATACCCATGCCACGCCATTGCGATGATAACTCAATGCCCGGAATCAGATTCAAACCACGCTCTTTTGCATAGTCTGCTACCTGACGATAACCTGCCATCGTATCGTGATCAGTGATCGCTAATGTTTCGATATTACGACCAATTGCACGATCAATTAACGCCTCGGGTGCCAAGGCGCCATCCGATGCGGTAGTATGACAATGAAGGTCTATTTGCGAAGCCATAAAAATTCCTCAATAATAGCCACCCATTGTATGCCCTAGGATATTGATCCACAAATGAAGTTACTTATTGATTTTCTGCCCATTGTCATATTTTTTATCGTTTATAAGCTTGCGCCAGAATGTATTGATGCGATTAGCCCACTCTTAAATACCGATCAAATCCAGCACCTAACAGACATGCCTGCAATCGTTTTAGCGACGGCGGTGCTTATTCCAGCGACCATGCTGCAAATTTTATACACCAAAATTTCCACTGGCAAAGTCGAAACTATGCACTTAGTAACCCTAGCACTCGTAGTTATCATGGGAGGCGCAACCGTTATTTCACAAGATAAGACCTTCATTCAATGGAAGCCTACCGTTGTGAACTGGTTATTCGCCGCCGCTTTCTTTGGTAGTCGTTTTATTGGTAATAAAACTATTTTAGAACGTATGATGGGCCAGAATCTGAAATTGCCTGCCATCGCGTGGAACAATTTAAACTATGCTTGGGTCGCATTTTTTACTTTTAGTGGTATCGCAAACTTGTACGTTGCCTATAATTTCTCTGAAGATATCTGGGTAAACTTCAAGTTATTCGGTTTATTGGGATTAACCATCCTGTTTATTATTGCCCAATCATTTTATTTATATCGATTTATGACCCCGGAAGACACGATAAAAGGCGAGGAAAAATAATATGTGGTACGCCATTATTAGCCAAGATGTAGACAACAGCTTAGAAAAACGCTTATCAGTTCGTCCTGCTCATCTGGCACGTTTACAAATATTGAAAGACGAAGGCCGTTTGTTAATTGCTGGCCCACACCCCGCCATCGACAGTGAAGATCCTGGCGCTGAAGGTTTTACCGGCAGCTTAGTGGTTGCTGAATTCAATGCTTTAACAGATGCACAAGCATGGGCCGATGCCGATCCTTATATTAGCGCAGGTGTATACCAAAGCGTAACGGTTAAGCCTTTCAAAAAAGTGCTGCCTTAACCCGCGGCATTTAATATTATAAATAACATAAACAAAAACTATCAATGAACAACGATAAAAAACATTTAAAGGTGATACGCGTGAAACAGTTATTTTGCATGCTTTTATTAACAATTCTGGCCGCAACCAGTTATGCAGCGGTTGAAAAACGTTACGTCAGCGACAAGTTATGGCTGCAATTACGCACGGGGCCAGGCAGTGACTTTCGCATTTTAAAAGCACTACCTAGTGGTGAACATTTGATTTTTGGCGAGCAAACAGAAGATAAAAACTATACCCGAGTGACAACGGATAAAGGCTTAGAAGGATGGGTACTTACTCGCTTTTTAGAAGACGAGCCTGTTGCTAAAGAGAAACTGATTTTCTCTCAACGCGAACTGGTTAAAGTAAAAGCAGAACTTGATACCCTCAAGCAACAAACAAATACTCTTAGCGAAGAAAAATCATCTTTATCTGGTGATCATTCAAGCTTAATCCGTGAAAAGAAAGCCCTGGAAAAAGAGCTTAAGCACATCACAGAAATATCAGCCAATGCTCTACAACTAGACAGCAAAAATACCACATTGACTAAGCGCAACAAAGAATTGGAGATTCAGCTAGCAACCTTCACCGCTGATAATACACGCCTTAAAGATAATACAGATCGCACGTTTATGATCATTGGTGGTGGCTTAATTTTCTTTGGTATCATTCTTGGTTTAGCCATCCCTGCCATGCGTGGTGGTCGTAAAGCGGCTAGCTGGTCTTAACTTAACGGCACTTTAATTCAATAGCTTTTTACGTTTTATCGACGACTAAGCAGTGCACTTAATTCAGATCTCCATTATGATGTTTATCAACTTAAAACATCCTAATTAATCACTGGAGATCTGAACAATGCGCTCTATCACCTTGGCTCTTAGCCTACTTTTATCCTTATCTTTTTCTACCCAAGCTGAAGTCAGTGCAACGCCCGTAACCGCCCCCCTAACAGCAAAAACCATAGATCTTGTGATTGAAACAAGCATGGGGAAAATTGAAGTTGAACTAAACGCCGAACTTGCCCCTATTTCAGTCGCTAACTTCATGCAGTACGTAGAAAGTGGTTATTATAACGGCACTATTTTTCACCGTGTCATCAATAACTTTATGGTACAAGGTGGTGGCTTTGATAAATTTATGCAACAAAAAACACCCCTCCCTTCTATCAAGAACGAAGCGAAAAACGGTTTGAAAAATGACCGTGGTACTTTAGCAATGGCCCGTACAGGTGTTGTTGATAGTGCGACTAGTCAATTCTTTATTAATCACAAAGATAACGACTTTTTGAACCATGGTGGTCGCGACTATGGCTACGCCGTTTTCGGTAAGGTAACAAAAGGAATGGACGTTGTTGACGCGATTGCTCGTGTGCAAACTAAATCAGGTGATGTACCCGTTAATCCTGTTGCGATTAAAAATGTAACACTGAAAGAAGTTATTGCCCCAGAAAGCTTGCAAGCGCAATAAATACCCGCTGACATTTCGATTCAAAGGCTCTATTACATATTTAGTTAACACTATTTTTTGTAACGATAGAGCCTTTTTCTTTTAACTCATCTTTAAGTTATTTCCCTTTTATTCCTCTATTCCATACCACTCTTATTAAGCTCAGGCTAAAATAGAACTCTATTTTCATTTCTCATGAGCTGTCCGTTGAAAAAAACATCATCACATTCAAATTCTTCACGCTCACAACCTACCAGCTCGGCAAACGCTGCCTCTGCCAATAACCTCACTCAAGCATCATTGCGCCAAGCTAATCTCAACTGGGATGAACAAGGGCAACCTAAGTCAGAAGAATTTGATGATTTCTATTTCAATACCGACAGCGGCATTGATGAAAGCCGCTACGTCTTTATTAACCCCAGCCAACTACCGCAAAGATGGCAGAACCATAAAGGCACTTTTACCGTACTAGAAACAGGATTTGGTACTGGGCTGAATTTCATTTTAACCTGGCTTGAATGGATTGCTTTTCAAAACAGTGATGAAAATACCGATGAAAACACCGAGTCCAATAGCGATGAAAATCCACAAGTTAGTAATCACTTACACTTTATTAGTATTGAAAAATTCCCTTTAGATAAAGCTCAAATAGCTCAAGCATTAGCGCTTTTCCCCCAGTTAAATTCTTTAACTAACCAACTTATTGCAGAGTACCCACTGCTCATTAAAGGATTTCATAGTCTGCAATTTAAGGATCAGAACCTGACCCTGACATTAATTTTTGATGACGTGAGCTCTGCCTTACCTCAGCTCAATGGCCCTATTGACGCTTGGTATCTTGATGGTTTTGCTCCGGCTAAAAACCCAGACATGTGGACAGATGCACTGTATTCTTCCATGGCACGATTAAGTCGAGCCGATACCAGCCTTTCCACGTTTACCGCCGCAGGCGATGTGCGTCGTGGATTGAGTGCTGCGGGGTTTAAGCTGAATAAAGTAACGGGCTTCGGTATGAAGCGTGAAATGATGCATGGCGTATTTATTCAAAGCCAAGGACCACTTGCCAATCCATTGGATCACATAAAGCCTTGGTTAAAGCCTCAGGTTAAAGCCATAAAACACATTGCCATCATAGGCGCAGGCATTGCAGGCTGTACAACAGCCTATGCTCTCGCTCGCCGCGGTATCAAGGTAACCGTCATAGATCAACATGGTATTGCAACGGAAGCTTCTGGTAACCCTCAAGGCGCAATGTACGCAAAACTCGCCGCCGGTGAATCGACTCATAGCGACATTTATGTTCAGGGCTATTTGCAGTCGTTACGCTGGCTTCATCAACAACTAGAGCCTGGCGATGGCTGGGATAACTGCGGGTTAATCCAATTAGCCAGCACAGAAAAAGAAGCAATACGTCAACAAAAGTTTATTGAAAGTACCCATTATCCAAAACAACTTCTTCACAGCTTAACAAGCGAAGAGGCTTCTAAAATAAGCGGTCTTACAATGAATAACGGCGGCCTATTCTTCCCAGAAGCGGGCTGGGTGAGCCCACTTCGATTATGCCAGCAATTGCTTAAGCATCCGTTAATTCAATTGCAGACAAAATCGATATCTAAGTTAACTCATCAAGACAATACCTGGCAGCTAGTCAATAACGATTGTACAGAAAAGAATAAGACTGACGGTGAAAATACTTACAGCCACGTCGTTATTGCGTGTGCAAATAAAAGCCAAGCACTACTGCCTAACTGCTATCTACCGATCAAATCGATTCGTGGCCAACTCACGTATTTAAAGGAAGATAAAGACCGTCAGAAAACAATAAACTTAAAAACAGTTCTATGCGGGAAAGGCTATATTGCACCTGCAGAAAATGGCCAATATTGCTTAGGGGCTAGCTACAATATTAAAGATGACGAAACTCAAATACGCTTAAACGATCAGCAAAAGAACTTTGATTATTTGGAAGATTTTGGTGAAGAATTTCAAGCCTTACATCAAATATTAAAACAGCAAGAATCTGTATTACTACCAGGAAGAACAGGATTTCGCTGCACCACGCCAGATTACCTGCCAATGACTGGCCCATTAATCGATGACGAAGCTTTTGATACTGATTTTACGGCGATTCGTAAGAATTTGGCACGCTACCCAAGGCAAGAGACTAAATTTCATTCTGGGCTGTATTTAAACATTGGCCATGGTTCACGTGGATTAACATCAGCACCTTTGTGTGCAGAGCTGATTGCAGCTTATATCTGTGAAGAAAATTTTCCGGTAGCGAAAGATCATGCCGAAGCACTTCTTCCTGCTCGATTTTTAATAAGAGAAATGGTTCGTAATAAACGTTAGGCTAAACGATTGCTAGGGGCTACTAAGCGCTATTTTCGGATTTCTCTGCATGACTACAAACGCTTGGGATAGAGTGAATTCTATTGCGCTTAGAATTCACTCGAATGGCTCGCATTTCTTCTTGTAACAATTTGCATTGAGCACGCACTATCGCAAGCTCACTCTGCATATCATCGATATTGATAAGCACTGAAGACAATGTACGCTTTAAACGTTGGCGGGAAATATCGTTCATACAGCCCCCTTATTCACAATAAAATCAGCCGTTCGATGATATCAAGTATTTGATTTCCAGTCTCGACTATTAACAATCTGGCAGCTTTGGCTAACAGGGTCAAATAATAAGGTTAAATGACCTGTTTTTAATTGCCCTTCAATTTGAGAAATCTTATCCGCTAAGCTGCACTCAAACTCCCCATAATCAGTGCCATCCCGGCTGGCAAACTCTTGCACTATACCGGCGAGCGCATCTTTTGATAAACCTTGATAGGGTATTTCGATGACACCCGCTTCTTCGTCATCATACTCGGGCGGCGCACTGTGGAAATCAGACATAGTTGTCCTTTCGATATTGAATAGGGAGACGGGGATTACAAGATATTAACGACGGTGAGAGAAATTAGATTCACGCTCCCACTCACATACCATTTTCAGTTCACTGTCATTTGGATTATGACCGCTTTCTGTGCTTTCCCAAGAAAAAGTGTGCTTGCCCGACAGCTCTGTTTCAAGATGTACCGTTACACTGGACCAATACATAGTGCGCAACATTGCTTCAAAGCGACTAATCCAACGCTCCCATTCGTATTCAATGGAGTTATAGGATGCCGCAAAATGAACCAGCTGAGTATGATATGTACCAGAGTACACATCAGGTCCGGGCATAGAGAACATTTCACGAGATAGAAAAGGCCAATCGTCATCAAGACTCGAGGGTAATTCCTGAACGGCCGACCAGTTAGTTCGGCGACGGCGGTATGCTTCGAGCTCCCCCCCTGCTGGGATATCCCGAATAATACCATAGACTATCGATTCTTGATCATAAGACGACATGGCTAAAGAACCACCTAAAACATGAAACTAATATATAAAAGAATATAAGCGAATCAGCATCATAAGTTATTTTTATAGAATAAAAAATGCCGGCTGATTAAATAATATTACTAAATATTATAATGAGCCGGCAAATAAGCCTATCTGAGTAAGTTTTGACCTAGTGATTACTTATTTACAACATTCACTATTTTAGCTTGAACATAACTACCGGGGGCATCTTCGATAATCGTAAGCTTACCGTCTCCTGGTATACGCTTGGCAACCTGAGCGTTATCTTCTTTTGTGGCCCAGTCTTGCCAGTCTGTCCACCAAGAGCCATCATTCTGCTTCGCATCTTGATACCAAGCATCTGCCGTTTCTGGTAAAGCATCATTGGTCCAATAACCGTATTTATTCGCTTCTGGTGGATTCACTACACCGGCGATATGCCCAGAGCCACCTAATACAAAGCGTGATTTACCCGATAAATTCTTAGCACCGTCGTAAGTACCCTTCCACATAGCAATATGATCTTGCGCAGTCGATAAGAAGTAAGTCGGCACTTTCACCGCAGAAAGGTCAATTCTAACGCCTGCTAATTCCAAACCATTTTTTTCTTTTAATTTGTTGTGCAAATACATGTTACGCAAATAATAAGAATGCATGGCTGCAGGTAAATTAGTAGAGTCTGAGTTCCAGTACAATAAATCAAACGCCGTTGGCCGCTTGCCTTTCAAATAGTTATTGATAAAGAAAGACCAAAACAAATCTTTCTCACGCAGGGTATTAAAGCTGAACGCCATCGCTCGACCATCAAAATAGCCCACCGCATCCATTTGCTTTTCTAATGCAGAAATTGCGGTCTCGTTAATAAACACACCAATTTCGCCGGGGTCTTTAAAGTCGATTAACGTTGCCAAGAAAGTCGCCGATTTAATGCGTTCGTCTTTCTTCTTCTGCAAGTAGCTCAGCGTTGTCGCTAAAAGAGTACCGCCCACACAATAACCAATGGCATTAATCTCTTTCTCACCGGTTGCTTTCTCAATAGCATCCAGCGCAGCAACAGGACCTTCTAACATATAGTCTTCAAAGCTTTTATCGCGCAAACTTGGCCCTGGGTTAACCCAAGAAATACAAAATACAGTATGACCTTGATCGACGAGCCATTTTAGATACGAGTTTTTTTCACGCAAATCTAGAATGTAATATTTATTAATAAAAGGAGGGATCACCAACAACGGCCGTTTCTTAACGTTTTCCGTCGTGGGCGAATATTGAATTAATTGCATCATATCCGTCTGATAAACGACCTTGCCTTTCGTAGTCGCAACATTACGCCCTACTTTAAAAGCATCCATATCTGTCATGGAAATATTAAGACTACCACCTTGGCTTGCATCTAAGTCTTTTAACAACTGTTCCATACCATCTAATAAATTGGCACCGCCGGTTTCTAATGTTTTACGAATGACTTCGGGATTTAAACCAGCAAAGTTCGTTGGCGATAATGCACTAACAAGTTGACGTAATAAATAATCAACCTTTTGACGACTTTTTTCAGATAAGCCATCCACATCACCCACCATATCGGTTAATGACTTACTCTGTAAAAGATAAAACTGTTTGATATAATCAAACATTACATTATCAGTCCACTCAGCATCGTTAAAACGGCGATCACCTTTCTCAGGACTAATGACAGCTTCAGTCTCTTTACCTAAAAATTTTAGTGCCGTATTTTGAAATAACGCCTGCTGCTTTTGCATTAATTGAACTTGGTCAGCGACAACCTTAGTGGGATTTCGATAAAATGCATCACCCAGTTCTTCAAAGGCCTTACTAAAATCATTCATAATTGAAGCAGAAGGATCCTCATTACTGTTTTTTGGATTCGCTGCTTTTTCCCAAAAACGATAAGCTTGGTCACTGGCTTTCGTTGCCATTTCCATAAAATCGGTGATGGTATTCTCAACTGGCTGACTCATTTCTTAATCCCTGAAATAACGACGATAGATAAAAAGAATAAAAAAAACCGCCAGCAGTAACGAGCCATAAGCCGTCACTGAACAAGCGGTTTTTATCGACTAAAGCAATTATGCTGCTTTAGAAGCCTTAGCTTTGTTAGGAGCCGTTGCCGCAGCAGCTGCTGAAGTAGCAGTTCCACGAGCATCTTCCATAATAGCTTCAACTTGATCTTTAAACTCTACAGCCATTTCAGAAAGAGATTTTGCATCTTCCATGATTTTTTTGTTAAGTTCAGTTGTTGCTTCAGCCTGTGAAGAAGAAAAAGAACGCATAGAATCAGCGTCTTTAATTTCAGCAGCTTTTTTCATTTGATCAATACCAGCATCTGCATACGACTTAATTGCATTTAGTTGGAATTCAGTCATTTTTTCCATATTGCCTACAAACAAAGCACTAAACTTCTGCATTGGGCTATATAGGTTTTTAGTTTGCTCAGCAAATGCGTTTAAAATATTCTCTTGCATGGTCTTACTCCTTCAAGGTTTTGCTTTCCAGTACGGGTACAAAGATTGTAGCCACAAATATGTTACATTTATGTTACCCATGCCACTGAAAGTAACACTATTTTAAAGAAAATAATCTTTTCGTATGAGTATTTTTTGGGGTATGTATAACAACATTGACAAAGATCAAGTATTAAAAAAAACGTTGGGAATTTACTGTAGCTTTAGTCAGCAAACGGGCTAATAAAATTATGATAAATTAGAGTAAAAAGCCTATAAATAAAGAATATTTATTATAATGTAAAGTCATAATAAAAACTCAATATTAATTTTTTTAATTATAGAATTATTTTATTGAAAAGTTATTTTTCGGTTGAATCAGAATCTCCCGTAGCAGCGCCTTTCATATAACCCGACATAAGATTCATGAAGGTTTTCTGAGCCTTATCAACGGACTTCATGCTTTCAGACATCATCGGCTTAAATAGGCTCATTGCATCGTAGCCTTCTTCACCCGACATCATCTTTTCCATCATGCCTTTCATTACTTCATTTTGAAATTCTTGCACATCAGGCAACCCCATCGCGCGACGTAATTCCTCAGGTGTCATATCAAATTCAATATTAATTTTCATTACACACTCCTTTGTTGTTATTTCTAAGCGAGTTTACATTTCACATTAATGCTAGCGTTAACATTAGTTTCAAAACTAATGAATCGTGCCAGCTTAGCCCACATTGTTTCCTCTCGGCAAGCCATAATAAGCAATAACTGCGGTCGCTAAAGCCACAGCCGCTGCCGCAATAAATACCCATTGCGCCCCATAGACTGCCCAAGCCAGCCCAGCAAGGTATGCACCCAGCGCTCCACCTAAACCAAAGCCCAAACCACTGTATAATGCTTGCCCATGTAATTGCTGCTTACCCGGATAAAAAATCGCAATATATTTCACTGAAACCACATGCAATAAGCCAAAGCTGAACGCATGCAAACATTGAGAGAATATCAGCATAAATCCAACGTCAGAAAAGTAAGCTGTCATGAGCCAACGAACGGCCGTTAACAACAACGATAGAATGACTAACTCACGCAGCGACCAACGCTGTATGAACATTGATATCTTCCAAAAAATTATAATTTCAGAAAATACGCCCAATGACCAAAGCAAGCCAATCATCCAATGACTGTACTCTAACTGCTGTAAGTAGATACTAAAGAATACATAATAAGGACCATAGCTTATTTGTAATAAAACGGTGATCAGTAAAAAACTGATCAAGCCCCAATTGATACCAACCGCTAAACGATCATTAATTTCTTTTTCATCATTAATACTTTCACTATCTGGCTTTAATGAAGAAACCGCAAAGTTGTGACCCGTTTCGTCCAGACTCTTTTGAGTTGAGGCGGCTGGCAGTACAAAACTATTAAATACAATCGCCAGCATCAAAACCAACATAATTGCGGGCAAATAATTAAGACTAATAAAATCAAAAACGCAACCCAATAAGCTGACAAGAATAATAAAACCAATCGATCCCCATAAGCGGATGCTGCTATACGCATCAAGGTCATTCTTAATATGTTTTAAAGTAAGGATTTCATATTGAGGTAAAATGGCCGACCAGAAAAAACCATAAGCCAGCATGATAATAACGTAATGCCAAAACTCTGTTGCCCAATAGATAGCAAAAAAACACACCACCATCAGCACGCCGCCTAAGCGCAATAATTGAATAGGTGGAATAAAATTTTCAACTAAGTGACTGCAACCTGCCCAGATGTTGGGAGCGAAAATACGAATACCACTGAACAGTGCGAGCAAAATACCAATATCCGCCACATCAAAAGCCTGTTCCTGCAGGTACAGCCCCCAAAAAGGCATAATGCATCCAATTAGCGCAAAATAAAGGCCGTAGAAGCCAGACAATCGCCAATACGGCACTTTCAACGACACGGTCATAGAGTTCTCTAAAATAGATTTTCGCGTAGGGATTTTAAAAAGGTACTTTACACAGCTGCATTAAAACAGAAAAGCCAATACGCTAGATCCATGAGCATGGTCTAGCGCGCCGTTAAACAATCATTAACCCGCTAAGATCAGGTTAATCCACTTGGCCATTAATAATAGGCGTTGTGCATACCACATCAGCATTTTGTCCACGATTTCGAAGATAATGATCCATCAATACAATGGCAAGCATCGCTTCCGCAATCGGCGTTGCTCGAATGCCAACACAAGGATCGTGACGTCCTTTAGTAACGACTTCAATTGCTTCACCGGCACTGTTAATAGAGCGACCAGGAATTGCCATGCTCGAAGTAGGCTTCAAAGCAATATGAGCAATAATATCTTGCCCAGTACTGATGCCACCCACGATTCCACCAGAGTGGTTAGCCAAGAAACCTTCTGGGCTCATTTCATCACGATGCTCTGTGCCTTTTTGAGCAACACAATCAAAACCATCGCCAATTTCAACGCCTTTCACTGCATTAATGCTCATTAATGCATGGGCTATTTCAGCATCCAAGCGATCAAAGATGGGCTCGCCGAGACCAGGCTTCAGACCTGTTGCTGTCACCGTTATTTTGGCTCCAACCGAGTTGCACTCTTTGCGCAGTGCTTCCATGTAGGTTTCCATTTCTGGCACTTTTGTTGAATCAGGGCAGAAAAATGGATTATTACGGACTTCATTCCAATCGAAATTTTCATTATCGATTTTAATCGGACCTAACTGAGATAAATAGCCACGAACTTCAATGCCTTTAGCTAATAGAAACTTCTTCGCGACAGCACCCGCAGCCACTCGCATGGCCGTTTCACGGGCGGAAGAACGTCCACCCCCGCGATAATCACGAAAACCGTATTTGTGAGTGTAAGCGTAATCAGCATGCGCCGGACGAAAAGTATCAGCAATGTTCGAGTAATCCTTGGAGCGCTGATCGGTATTTTCAATGATCATACCAATCGGCGTACCCGTCGTTTTACCTTCAAACACACCGGATAATATTTTCACCTGATCAGGTTCGCGACGCTGGGTAGTAAATTTAGACGTACCGGGCTTACGCAGATCCAAATCGTGCTGCAAATCAGCTTCGCACAACTCGATGCCAGGAGGGCAGCCATCGACGATGCAACCTAATGCAATACCGTGACTTTCACCAAAAGTCGTTACTGTGAAGCTTTTACCAAACGTATTACCCGACATATTTGTATCCGTTATAAATTGTATAAATACTTAAATGATTATAAGACTGTATTATTTTAGAGTAAGCGCTTGAGCACATTCGTCTAATTGATCAGCCGTCAAAACGAAAACGCCATGACCACCGGACTCAAACTCTTGCCACATAAAAGGCACGGTCGGATAAGCATCTTCTAATGCAGGCCAACTGTTACCCACTTCAACAATAAAAATACCATCATCCGTTAAATATTGGCGCGCTTGAGCAAGCATAATGCGCACCAAGTCCAAGCCATCGTCCCCTGCCGCCAATGCCAGCTCAGGTTCATTATGAAACTCTTCTGGTAAACAGTTCATATCGTCGGCGTCGACATACGGAGGGTTCGATACAATGATGTCGTACCTGCCATCGGCCGCACTAAAAAGGTCCGACTGTAACGCTACCACTCGATCACCTAACTGGTGACGAGCAATATTTTCATCGGCTAAGGCAAGGGCATCAAATGAGATGTCCAACAGCTCAACATGCGCTTCAGGAAACTCTGTAGCACAAGCAATACCAATACAGCCACTGCCGGTGCATAAATCCAAAATACGATGAACCGACTTAATACCCAACCAAGGCTGAAAACGCGACCCGATGATTTCTGCAATCGGTGAGCGTGGAATTAATACTCGCTCATCAACAATAAAAGGCAAATCATAAAACCACGCTTCACCGGTTAAATAAGGCGTCGGCATACGTTCATTAATACGACGCGTAAATAGCTCAATGACAGTTTGGCGCTCAGTGCGTGTTAATTTCGCATTTTGCCAAACGTGATCGATATTCCAAGGTAGGTGTAACGCATGGGTCACCAACATAACCGCATCATCGCGAGCATTATCAGTGCCGTGGCCGAAAAACAATTCCGCTTCATTCATCCTGCTGATGCCCCAGCGCAGCATGTCTTGGAAGGTCGAAAGCTCATTTAATGCTTCTTCACAGGCATCATATGATAATACAAAAGGGGTTGTATCAGATTCTGAAATACTGGACACAGGCGCACCAAAGATAAAAATTTAGGGCCACATTCTAGCATTGAGCGGTCAAGCAACCAAGCCTAGAAGCGGCCGCCCCTATAGAATAAGCTGCCTATCGCTGGCCATATAAACTGCTATGGCCTTGTTCAAATGCATCCAGTGCATCGTTTGCAATCTGGCGCCCCATATTGACCAGTTCTTCTGTGCGATGAAACTCATACATCTCAGCAGAATCCTTGGGGATTTTCACCAATAAGTCCGGTGGATAACCCGCAATTTTATATTGGCTTAATGACGCCTGCATCACATCGAACATTTGATACAATATCTCGAGTTTACCCAGATTCGTCGTACTGGCTTGGACTTTGTCCTTAACATTTTCGCCGTTTATAGGTGAACTGCCTTCATGACTCAGCCAATTACTGGCTTTATTCACAATCGTATTAATCCAAGCACTTTTATCTTCGCCCTCGTTCACGAGTGATTGATCATCTTCCGTAGTTTCAATCATCACAGGCTTTGGAATTGGCACATCGGCATTCAGATCAACCGCAATGATAAAATCTGCATGAGCCGAAACAGACGCTGCAATAGGTAAAGGATTTAAAACCCCACCGTCCACAAACAAACTATTATTGCGTTTAACGGGTTGAAGTAATCCTGGAATAGCGACCGATGCACGCATAGCCTGCTCTAAAGAGCCTCTCTGAAACCATACTTCCTTTGCATTGGATAAATCCGTCGCCACTGCAGTAAAGGGAATCTCTAAATCTTCAATCTGAATGTCACCCAGCATTTCGAACAGCACAGAAAATACTTTGTCACCGCGAATCGCGCCATTACTAATAAAGCTAAAATCGACTAAACGTAATAAGTCCATATAACTCAGTGATTTCGCCCATTGATAAAATACATCGAGCTTTTTCGCACAATAAAAACCACCGATAACAGAGCCCATAGAGCAACCTGAAACCGATATAATTTCATAACCACGAGCTTCAAGTTCTTCGATTATACCAATATGAGCCATGCCACGTGCGCCACCACTGCCTAAAACGAGCGCAACTGTTTTGCTCATTATTTCTTCTCCCAATGCCAAAATTTTTGAATAGTAATGCTTATTAACTATTCAATATTGCTGTTTTTCAATTATTAATGTCTTGGCCACAACATGAATCTGAGTTGTGGTTTTAAGTCTTTGCCTGGTGGTAATGTTAACGCACCATGACCAAACACCGGTATTTCAAAATCTTGATAAATTGCCGCTCGTAGCTGCTGTGCCAATCGAGTGGAGCAAGCAAAGTTATCCGCCATATTATTGGCCTGATAACAATGCACTACGAGATAAAGTCGACGCTTCATTGTTACGTCTAAGTTTCTTAAGGTTGATAATAAAATGTCTGATTTTTGTTCATCAATACGACCATCTACCGTGCTCAATCCTTCCAACCAACCCGACTCTTTTTGCAAGGCTGCAATGATATTCTGACGATCAACGTTATTATCCGTCAATGCATCTGAACTGCTTATTTGATCGAGATTGAAATATAACTTATTTTTGCTACGCTCCACTGCGTACAAAACATAAATACGATTAGGGTCACCGGGAATCATCGCCACCACATATCCCTGATCGGAATCTCGACCGTATAGCTTAGCGTTACTGAAAATACCATTAGCCCAAAAATTACTGCTACCGCAATCGAGCCCAGAGCAACGATACATAATCTGGGCACCTTGTTCTTGCCACTGACCTAAAAAGTAATCCAGTATCTGTTCAACTTCGTGATTGGTTGATATTTGCCAAAATTGACGATTAACCTCACCCGTAATCAAACGTTCAACCTCACCGGAAGTCACGGCTAGTTTACGTTGCAGTCCTGAGAGTACTAAACGATATTCAGTATAATTTTGTTGAGTTTCTTTAATCAGCTCAGCACGCGGAAAAGCCTTCACTATTGCACTCTGATCAATTGCATAGGCCTGCACAGAAAAGAGTACTGGCAAGATAAATAAGAGAAATAAACGTCTTACCCATATTTTTTTTAACACAGAAAGTGGTTTCACTGCTTGCTTATGGGAACTCATAACCGATAATTGCATCTTATAAACTCTTACAAAAAATATTTTTAAATAATTAATCTGAGGTTACCATGGCTGAGCCAAAATGCCCTAATTGCTGCATCGAAGGTATTGAATATTTCAAATCCAAAGAAAGCCTAGAGCGCGCTAAAAACGGGACGCCGTGGTTTATTTTAGTCTATTGTGATGGCTGTGGTCACGTACATCAAACGCTTACTAAACATGTTTTCACCACATCAACGGCATCCCCCTTTATAATGCCCAGCATTAAGTAATTGGTATATTAATTTTTCTATGCTCAGTCCCTACTCCCCATTTTACTGTGCCCATTGCATCCACTGCCGATTACCGCAGACTCATTGCGTATGCTCGAAGATAGAGCACATTGAGCTGCCCTTTAATATTAACCTGTGTTGCCATAGCAAAGAATGGCAACGCAATGACAATTCCGGGCAATGGGCGTTATTGAGCAGCGAGCAGGTTCACCGCATAAAGTGGCACCGTAAACCTGAATTAATTACCCCAACCTTATCAATGTCAGATTTAACCGTAGAGACGGGGCATTATTTACTGTTTCCTGCTGTCGATGCTGAAGACATACAAGACGTCTTTAACCATACGACTCAAAGCCCCACTCAGCCTATCACTCAACTTTGGGTCATTGATGGAACCTGGCAAGAAGCCCAAAAGATGCTGCGTCAAAGCCCTTGGCTAAAATCTATGCCCAAAGTACAAATTCAAGCGACGAATGAACAGCCGCTAAAAAGCCAATTTCAACTGCGTCGTAATCAACAAGGCTTATGCACCCTAGAAGCGATTGCTACCGCTGTCGCTCATCAATCGCCTTTGGCAGCGCAAACACTAGAAAAAAACTTTCACCTATTTCAAAATACCCTACTGAGTTTGTTGCGCTAACAACCTCCTGTTATCATGCCTTTCACTTATTCGTTCTGGTTAATTTTTCGTTTACTTTTAGCTTACTATTTAGAGATATTACATGTCATATCGAGCACCCTACAAACGATCCTCCTACTCAAAACGTGCAATAATTTTTTGCCTCACATCGGTTCTATTGATCAGTTTAACTGCCTGCAAGTTCAACCCACTAAAAACCGAGCCAGAAATTGCGGTAATAGACTACAGTCAAGAACAACAAGATACAGCACAACAACGCGCGCAAACTATTTTTCAGCAATACTACCAATATCAAATAGATTCTAGCCCTGTTCTGCGCAGCACCTTAGCCATGCCTGGGCAGTACGAATGGGATGATATTTCAATGTCTGCCCAGCAAGAATACATCGAAACCATACAAGATTTTCGCCAACAGCTAATCGAGCTTGAACAAGGTGCGCTCAGTACTGATGATCGTCTGTCTTATGAATTATTATTGCACCATATAGAGCAATCATTACTCTTCACTCCCTTCGAACACCACGACTATGCATTGTCTCAGATGGGGGGCTGGCATACTCGCATCCCCAATATCCTGATTAATTATCAGAGCATTAACAATATTCAAGAAGCACACGATTACATTGAACGCATTAATGGCGTTCGTCACTTATTCAGTGAATTAATTAATCGCTTAGAACAAGCCGAAGCTGCGGGAATAATAGCGCCACAATTTGTCTACCCTTACGTGATTAGCGCTGCGCAAAATGTTATTACAGGAGCCCCCTTTAACGATGAAGGCAACAGCCCTATTTGGGAAGATTTCAATAAGAAGATAGAAGGCCTGAATCTATTCGCCAGCAGCGACAAGGTATTGCTTAAAAAAGCTCAAAGAGCCTTAAAAAGATCATTATTACCCGCCTATAACGATCTTATTAGTTTTTTACAACAGCAAGCTTTACGCGCACCCAAGCAGCAAGCTGCAAAAGACTTACCCCAAGGCGAAGAGTATTACCAACTGCTCTTGCAAAGTCATACCACAACAAACCTAAGTGCTGAACAAATACATCAATTGGGCTTAAAAGAAGTCGCTCGCATTCAGAATAAAATTCGTACCTTGATAAAGCCATTAGGCTACCCTGTCGCCAATAAGAAAGATGCTGATATTAATGCATTGGATTTAAAAGCTTTCTTTACCTGGATGGAGGATAACGCGGAACGTTTCGAACAAGACCCCCAAGGTGAAAAAGATTTCATTGCTTACCAAAGAGATAAAGTCGCGGCAATATCAATGCGCCTACACAAGAGCTTTCTAGAGTTGCCTAAAACTCCCATCGTAGTGCGCGCAGTGGATAAATATCGCCAACCAAGTTCACCGGTTGCATTTTATGAGCAACCACCCCTCGACGGGTCACGCCCAGGATTTTATTATGTAAACCCTGCCCGCCAACACGACCTGCCTAAATACCGCTTAGCGGCTTTGGCCTATCACGAAGCATTACCTGGGCATCATTTGCAAATTGCTTTAGCGCGTGAAAATCAAAACCTGCCGAGCTTCCGTCGTTTAATGAGTTTCACGGCCTTTAGTGAAGGCTGGGCTTTATATGCCGAGAAGCTTGCCGACGAAATGGGCGGCTATACCTCTAACGAAGAACGTTATGGTCAACTAATTATGGAGTTATGGCGCGCAGTACGTTTAGTGCTTGATACCGGTTTGCACTCAAAAGGCTGGAGCAAAGAACAAGCCTTAGAATATCGTTTAGCTAATACGCCTTTTTCTGAGCAAGACTCTATCCATGCTATTGAGCGCTATTTAGTCATGCCTGGGCAAGCGACCAGCTATAAAATTGGCGCATTAGAAATTGAGCGTTTAAGACATAAAGCCAAAAAAACGCTTGGCAGAAAATTCTCACTTCCAGAATTTCACCAAGTAATATTAGAGCAAGGGGCTTTACCCTTAGACATTCTTGAGCAGCAAGTTGATCAATGGCTTGAACGGAAGAACCGTTAATCGTAGACACAAAAAAGGGCTTCAATAGAAGCCCTTTTTAATTATTAAACGTTCTTAATAACGCACTGCTAGCCAGCAGTTTCACTCAAATTAAACTTCACGTCACGCAGCACTGGCGTAATGTTAGCAATCGTGACGGTTACGCCCTGCTCTAACCGATATGTCTTTTCAACGTGCGTATGGGTCATGGTTTTAGTATCAAACTTCCATTCTTTATTACGACGAACATCCACCTGACCTTCAATACCACAATCATCCAAACGCACAGTAAAACCACCACTGTTCACTTGTACAATCTTGCCCTCACGCTTTAAGCCTTCTTTACTCACGCTATTGGATTCTTTTTCCAAAGCAAACTGACGTTGCAACCATTCAGCCTTTAACCACTGATCAGACTGCCAAGCCGCCATGCGACTATTATTCTGGGCTTTGCCCAATTGCTCTAATACATCATCAGAGATTGCGTCCATCTTGCCATCAAACAAGTAGGACTTAACCAAACGATGCACCAATAAATCATTGTACTTACGAATCGGAGAGGTAAAAGTGGTGTACGCTGTCAATCCCATGCCAACATGAGGCTTAGGAGTTGTGCCAAACTTACTGCGCTCAAGCTGTCGCGCTAAAATTGCCTGTAAAGGCAATTCAAACTTTTTGTCTTCAGTATCTGGATTACCCGCCGCGATCAGTTGCTGAATTTCAATAAAGCCTTCAAGCGTTGATATTTTCTCTGGATCGGCAATATTCAATTGCTCTTTCACTAATGCACGCGCTTCACCTTGGCGTTCAGAACGAATACCAGCATGCTGAATAAATAAACCATGTTCTTTTTGCGTTAAGAAATCCGCTACGCTACGGTTTACCGCAACCATGCTCTCTTCAACCAACTTGTGAGCAATATTGCGCTCACTCGAAACTATCTGATCAATTTTACCCTGCTCATTCAAAAACGCTTTGTATTCAGGGCGATCATCTAAGACTAAATTGTGCTTACGGCGATAACCATTCAAAGCAAGAGAACAAAGATTTAATGCGCTTAATACCGGTTTAATCGACTCGTTAATGTTCTCATCCGTCACCGCTTCATCATTTAGAAAAGCCGCTACTTGGATATAACTTAATTTAGCTTTCGATTCGATCAACGCCGCTTCTAATCGATAGCTGGTAATTTCACCGTGCTCAGAAATCGTTAAATGACAAACCAAAGCGGGTCTAACTTGATTGGGTAATAATGAAAATGCGCCTTCCGATAACGCGCTCGGTAACATAGGAATCATGTTATCGATAAAATAACTCGACGTGCCTCTGCGTAGTGCTTCTTTATCCAAATCTGAGCCGGGCTTAATCGCACAACTAGGATCTGCAATCGCTACCTGTAAAGACCAACCAGAATCTGTTTTTTGGCAGAATAAGGCATCATCTAAATCACGACTCATGGCGGAATCAATGGTCAACCAATTGGTTGCGGTTAAATCATTACGAGGCTCTGCTGAGGATGCTTGATCCATAACCGACAATAGCGCTTGAGCTTCATTTTGGCAGTCTTCTGAAAAGTCACCTGCAAGATCCCACTTACGCACCATCATATTGCTTTCAATCTGACGATCGCTTGTCTGCCCTATGACTTCAAGGACTTGCGCTTGAACCTTGCCGTGTGGATAAGGATGCTGAGAGATTTTACAACCAACAAGATCACCATCTTTAGCGCCGTTGCGCTGAGCAGGAGGAACAAATACCCAGCGGTTAAAGGTCGGATGATCGGGAGAGATGAAATGCCCTTTGCCTTTAACAATATATTGACCAATAAATTCATCTTGAACCGATGAAATTAGCTTTTCGATAATCGCTTGGCTTTTGCCTTCTTTGGTCTCTTCGACCTTAAAAGCAATGACATCCCCAGATAAGACTTTATCCATCTCATCAGGGCTTAGAAAGAATTGTTCGTTATCGTCGGTATTCACAAAGCCATAACGACCACCCGTGGCGCGCACTCTACCCTCATGACGAGGAATACTGGAGTGAATTTCTTGCTTTAGTGACTTAAGTTGAGACAGTGCATCGAGGTTTAACATTGAAACTTCTTCTACTAACGATATGAAAAGAAGCAGTTTAATGGCTTAGGGCGGACTAAGCCAGTAAATAACAAACACTTGGCGAGAGATAGCCAGTACCGCGATGAGTATTAATTGCGAATAACAATAAACTAATACTTCAGGCTAGCACCAATACGCCAATATCGACTTTGCTCAGGGGTTGCTTTAACAACCGCTGCGGTCTCATCGTAGGCACGCACGCGGCGATTACGCAACTGGCCAATCTCGGCATTTAGCCATACAGAACCTCGCCAGTGAAAATCAGCACCCAAGCCTACTTGCCAGCTACGATACTGCAAATTTACTTCTTTCGTCGTCGTATCCGTTTTTATTTCTTCCTTCCAAACACCACCTGCGGGTTTGATCATAAAATAGCTTTGCAAGGCATGGGACAGATGATGTTTAACGTTAATATTAGGAAAGCCTAGCTCTACCCAAGTTCGTTTAGACGCTTGAAATCCCATAGACACCACAGGCCGTAAATCGTAATCACCAAAAGCACGATCAACCGTTAAACCAACCTGCCAAAAGCCACCATTACCCAATAAGCGTCGACCGATGACTGAACCATTAAGCCCAATATGATCCATGCCAACATTACCACCATCCGTCATTAACCCTGGTTCAAAATCGAGTAAGAAAAGATTGTTATTACCGCGTTGCTGTTGGTATTGAATCGGCATTGATAGCCAAATGTATTCCTTTTCTGCGGCAGTCGAACCACGCCAATCAAACTCGGTAATGTCCAGATGAAACTGAGATCTGAACGACTCACTGCGACGATCTTTCTTCTCTACAGGTAAGGTCAACGACTTTTTATTAGAAGAGAACTGATCCCCAGGTCCCGATGCCAAAGAGCTTAAACTCTCACTACTGATGTAAAACCCAGCTTCTTGCTCAGTCGAATAAGGCATTGCGGCTTGCGCGCTACTATTCATACATAGCACCGTTAACCACATGACGGTTGGCATAAACAGACGGACTCTAGGGTTTGTTTTCATCTTTATGCTCATTAAATGTTTCTTGCACACTTGCATAGCTGGCCAACGCACCTGTCTGTAGCTCATTTTTTCGTACCGTATCCAATGCTTCAAAAACCTTTAAGACTTGCTCAAAGCCCTCAATTAAATTGGCTGAGGCATTTGTCTCCTTTAATATTTCAGTGTAGCCGCTAACAAACTCATAGGCTTCAGTTTCTTTACGGCGTGAATCTGCAGTACTTGCCTCATCCATTCGTTGAAGTGTATCGACCGCCAACATTAAACTTTTAGCACCTTCACTATCACCATCAACCGCTTCTCCCATTATAAAATCATTGAGAAAATGCACCGATTGAGCAATTTGAGACGTTGATTCATCGGCTTTAACGCCTCCTAACGACCGGAATTCCGATTCATTAATAAAGCCGTCTTGATAAAGGCGTTCGGTCAGTGCAGGAATGTCGCTGGATTTAACGGTACCGGAGAAGTATTCCGCCGAAATCATGCCAAGCTTCGCGCCCTTATAGGACAAGGATACGCTGTCACCGGAACCCGAGTGCGGTAGCGAATCGACAATACGTTGCTGGCTTGTGCCCGCGCTGTCATTAGCAGGTTTGCCGTTGAGCATATTAAGCAAGCCTTGGTAAGACTGAGCTTGATTATTAATGTCCATGAATAAATCCTAACTGAGTACACATGTTCAGTACTCAGCAAGATACAGACCAACAATTATTAACTAATTATTTTTCAATGACTTACAGAGGGTCTATCGCAGTAATAAAGGAAATTATCACAATTCGTGACAAGTATTTGATCAGAGAAAAGTAAGATAACGGTATAAGTGTCATTATCTTGCCGTTTGCAAAATTTAAGCGGAAGCATTAGCGGCAAGTACTTGCCTTAAATGAATAAATCTACTTAACCGTTCACGCGAACGGTTAAGTAGAATAAGGCAAACTGGCTAGCCTATTATTTTTCTTATTTATTCTTTTCTGTCTTTTTAGACTTGCTACTTTTTTTAGCGCCGCTTGCTTTTTGACTCTGCTTTGTCAGTTTGGTACGGATACGGTGCATGCCAAAATAAATAGAGAATAAAACAATCGGCATCGCAATGCCTGTAGCAATGTCTTTATTTACTGGCACGCCAAACGCTTTCAAGGCTTCAAAACCGTAACCCATTAGTGATAGCGCATAATAACCTATCGCGACCACAGACAACCCTTCGACGGTTTGCTGCAAGCGTAATTGTAAGTGGCTGCGACGATTCATAGAGGTTAATAAGTTCTGATTTTGCGCTTCAATCGATAACTCCACCCGTGTTCTTAATAAACTTGTGGTGCGATGTATACGACGGGAAAGGTCTTCTAGACGATCGCGCACCGACTGACATGTTTTGATCCCTGGGCTCAAGCGACGTTCCAAGAATTCTTGTAACGACTGCACGCCGTCCATGTGAGATTCGTGCAATTGGTGCAAGCGGTCTCCTACTAGGTCGTAATAGGCATTAGTGGCGGAAAAACGGAAATTGGTATCTGAACGATGCTGTTCAATATTCGCCGCTAATTGCGATAATTCAGTTAATAATAAACGCTCGTCATCCTCATTTTGAATATCTGCAATGCGCTGATTGAGCACGGCTAAATCTTCTTCGATTTGAGTAATGGCAGGATTGAGTTCACGAGCAACTGGCAAGCCTAACAATGACATTAAGCGATAGGTTTCAATCTCGATTAAGCGTTGAACCAAGCGACCTCTTTGATAAGGATTGAGATGATTACCATGAGCCACTATACGTCCAAAACCATCGCTGTGTAATTTGAAAGCAGTCCAAGCGGCACCGCGTTCAAACGCAACCTTCGCTCCGTTCCAGCGCTGACCTTCAAACCACTTATGCAGCTCTTCATCCGTTGGTTCATGCTCGATCAGGGCCACATGCAGTGCAACCACGACATTGCCCGGTATGGCCGCAAGCCAATCTTTCGGAATAAACGATAACGCATCCGCTGAAAAAGGTTCGACATTAGGGCAAATAAAAGTAAAGTTAGCAAACTCTAAATGGCGCTCCCAGCGCAGTTCAAAACCACCGAAATCCAAATATAAACAAGACGAATCCGCTGCGGGTGCAGGCATGCTAAAGCGCTTGCACAAATCAACGATGTGCTCGTATAAAGCCTCGCTGGCATCCCCAAGCATCACAGTAAAGTGCGTAATTTGACACGCCCCTTCAATGATAGGCGATGGCCGATTGTGCAACTCTTCGTATAAAGCAGAGCGCCACGGATGAACTTGTAAGGTCACGACAGGAGCAGAAATATCGGGGGCAGAGTTTTCGTTTGTCGTATTGCTTTCATTGAG
>Ga0209305_1000186_pt1 | contig 46127 bp, 44 predicted proteins | sample COGITO_mtgs_1103_FD_184792 | JGI IMG/M metagenome (GOLD analysis project Ga0209305, IMG submission 184792) | Pelagic marine microbial communities from North Sea - COGITO_mtgs_110321 (SPAdes) (version 2) | ecosystem: Environmental > Aquatic > Marine > Epipelagic ...
AAATGGCTGGTTTCCAACGTTTCGCCAGCTCTTTTAAAGTGCTGACATCAATATTACGATAATGCATAAACTCTTCCAAAAGCGGCATTTGCTTCACTAAAAAGCGGCGATCTTGGTGAATACTGTTGCCGCACAGTGGTGAATGGCCTTTTTTCACAAACTGAGCAATAAATTCTATGGTTTGCTTTTCGGCATCTTCCATACTCACTGTGCTGGTTTTCACACGCTCAACCAAGCCAGAACCGTTATGGGTTTTGACGTTCCAGTCATCCATTTTTCCCAGTTCGAAATCTGACTGATGTACAGCAATGACGGGGCCTTCAGCGACAATATTCAATTGATCGTCGGTAATAATAGTGGCAATTTCGATGATCACATTGTCTTCAGGATCTAGCCCTGTCATCTCTAAGTCCATCCAGACCAAGGTATCTGTTCTACTCATTTTTTTATCACTCCTAATCAATGAATGTAGTTTAGCAACTTGCGTCCGCCGCGGCCAACAACGACAATAGCGACTATGGCTAAAAGAAAATTAAATAAACGTCAAAAATGGCGTATCGAAAAGATTCAACAAGAACGTACCGACCGTGCGACTCGTAAAGAATCAGACATTACAGAGCAGCTAACTGGCAATGATCTCGGCCCCGAATTACAGGGTATGATCATCGCGCACTTTGGCACGCAAGTAGAAGTCGAATCATTGGATAGCATCGAGAAAGGTATCTTTGATGATACCCGTCGTTGCCACATGCGGGCAAATCTCGGTTCCCTCGTCACGGGAGATAAAGTCATCTATCGCATGGATAAGAATGAACTGGGAGTTGTGGTTTCGATTCTGCCACGCGCCAGTGAACTATCACGCCCTAATCCTTATAACGAAATTAAACCCGTCGCGGCCAATATCGATTTTATTGTGCTGGTCGTTGCGTGTGAACCGGTGGTGCATCCTAATCTGATTGACCGCTATTTGGTTGCTGCCGAAAACTGCAATATCGAGCCGATTATTCTGCTCAATAAAACCGACCTACTCGATGACATCTCTGGCCCTTATATGCGCAATATGATGGCCGATTATGAGAAGTTGGGTTATCAAACGATGACTTTGTCGATCAAGCAAGAAGATGGCTTAGAAGAACTTCAGCAAAAATTGAATGGTCGTATCAGTGTCTTTGTTGGGCAGTCGGGTGTGGGCAAGTCAAGTTTGATTCAAGTACTGCTACCCAAGCAAGAATTGAAAGTTGGCCCTCTGTCTGTCGCCAGTAAAAAAGGCCGCCATACGACCACTACCGCGCGCTTATATCACTTCCCTGCAGGTGGTGACTTAATCGATTCTCCAGGAATCCGTGAGTTTGGTTTATGGCACATGGAGCCGGATGATGTGTTGTATGGTTTTAAAGAATTGCGTGACATGATTGGGCATTGTAAATTCCGTGATTGTAAACACGAGCTAGAACCTAAGTGTGCGATTCGCGAAAGTTTAGAAGAAGGCAAGATCAGTCAATTACGTTTTAATAGTTATAAACGTATTTTATCGACGCTCGGTGAATTTGATAAGGGCTTTTAGCCATTCAGCTTTTATGATGTAAATAAAAAAGGGCTTCTTATCAGAGGCCCTTTTTTTATTTAAAGCAGAAGACTTTGGTTATTGACAGCATCCTTTGGTTATTGACTGCATAAAGGCTACCAAAAACTTTCTTCTTCATTCGGTGGTGTATCGTAGCTATTATCAAGACGTTCACGATCTTCTTTCAACTCTTCAATAAGAGAACCTGACGTATTAATAACGGGCTTTCTCGCATCCTTATTTTCAGATTCGCTGTCGTTAATAAACTTAGGGCCACTGCCGCCAGTACGCGACTCAATACCAGCTTGGGATTTTCTATTCAGTAATACAATGGCAATACGGCGATTGATATCGCTTTCTGGATTATTAATATCGAGTGGGGCCGTATCGCCCATGCCCAAGATCTGCGCGATTTGCGACTTTTCTATACCGGCTTCCATCAAGGCTCGGCGTGCTGAATTAGCTCGGCGGGCTGAGAGCTCCCAGTTCACATCGTCTTCTGGGTTATTTTCATAGTAGGCATCAGCATCGGTATGACCCGTGATGGATAATTTATTCTCTACCGTCATCAACATAGGGGCTAGCTCGTACAGAATATCTTCACTGTAATACTTAAGCGTTGCACTGCCAGCATTAAACATAGGGCGCTTAGTTTGATCGACAATCTGTATGCGTAACCCTTCGGTCGTGATATCAATGGTCATCTGATTTTTAAACGGACTTAGTGTTGGGCTAGCTTCAATCTTGGCTTCGATTTCAGCTTTCAATTGCTCTAACCGCTTACGTTCAATGGCTTCTGCTAGGCTTTCAATTTCTTCCGCCTGCAAGATTTTCTCTGGATCAAGAGTTTCAGATACCGCGGTATTATCAGCTGTCGTTGGAGTGCCTCCCAAATCAATCACATAAGGGCTAGGAATACGCTGACCATCTTCATACGCTTGAGGATCTTGAAAGTAGCCTGCAATCGCTTCGCGCTCTGCTTCATTAGAAGAGTTAGTTAACCAAAGCACAATAAACAAGGCCATCATGGCAAGCGCAAAATCGGCCATTGCCACTTTCCAGGCGCCACCATGATCTTCGTGGCGGTTTTTTTTAATCCGCCTAATGATGATGTTATGTTGGCCTAAATTCTCCATGACTCTCTCATTTTTAACGTCACCATATTAGCGCCCACGAACCTTGCTATCCACTTCATCAAAAGAAGGACGGCCATGGGTGAATAATGATTTACGCCCAAACTCAATGGCAAGCTGTGGGGCCAGACCATTCATAGAGGCAATAATGGAGGCTTTTGCCGCGTCGTATAGTTTAATTTCTTCTTCGGCAATATGTTTCATTCGATTACTTATCGGTCCGACTAAACCATAAGCAAATAATACGCCCATAAAGGTTCCAACCAAGGCCGCTGCAACATGCTTACCGATAATTGCAGGATCACCGCCAATCGATCCCATCGTAATGACGATCCCTAAAACTGCAGCAACGATACCAAAGCCTGGTAGCGCGTCAGCCACCTTGCCCAACGCGGAACCGGGTTGCTCTAGCTCATGAAAGCGCGCCTCAATTTCTTGATCCATTAATGCTTCCAGTTCATGAGACGCTAAGTTACCCGAAGAAATGATACGAAAGTAATCTGCGATGAAGCGCGCCAACGTATCATTCATGAGTATTGCCGGATAACGCGCAAAGATCGCACTAGAATGCGGGTTTTCAACATCCGCTTCAATCGCCATCATACCTTCTCGACGGGATTTATTAAGAATGTCGTAGATCAAACTCAGCACATCAAGGCACATAGCTTTATCGACCCGCGAGCCAAGGATGACTTGTGGCATAAGCTTTATCGAATCGATTATCAGATGAAAAGGATTCGAGATTAAATAAGCGCCTGCTGCTGCACCCACAATAATCATGATTTCAAAAGGCTGCCAAAGCGCAGCCAATTGGCCATGAGACAGTACAAAGCCCCAGCCAACACTACCAAATACAACAATAATTCCGATTATAAACAGCATGTAAACCGTTCCTGGTTATTCAACGGATGCCCTAAACTTTAAGAAACGTTTCAAGATACTTTGAAAGTCATGTTAGGAAAATAAGCAGCTTCGAAGAAACTGACTATAGTAAGTAAAGGTTATGTTTAGGGTTTTCTCAAATACACAGATGACATTAAATACAAGTAAGACATATTCACTGCCTGATGCAGAAGATTGGCAAGATATACAGAAATTCCAACAATTTCCGTTATTGCCGAGTACTCGACAAGCATTTCAGCAGCTGATGAAAAAAGCCAGTTTGAGTTTTGATGGCTTAGCCGCAATTGCAGAGCAAGATCCCGCTATTTGCCTGCACATGCTGCTACGCATCAAACAACGCAATCCTGCCAGCTTAGAGCAAATAAATACCGCGGCCGGCTGTATATCACTGCTCGGTATGGAAGAAGTGGTTACGCTGGTTAAACACCTCCCGACATTAAACTTTTTACCTAAAAGTCGATCGGAACGTAATTATATGGCGCTGTTAAATACCGCGGTATTAGCTGGGCGTATTGCCGCGACATGGGCAAAAAGTAAACCGGGGTTAAATCAACATCAGGCGCAATGGTCAGCCATGCTCGCCTCGGCTCCATTATGGCCTTGGCAATTGCAGCAAATCAGCGCGAGTCAGACGGTGTTCAATCAGATGAGCAAAGGCAAAGACTTAATTCCTGCCTTAGAAACTGGTTTTGGCAAACTCACTAAAAGCCGTCTTGAGCGATGGAGGAAATTAGCGGAGTCATTAGCACTCCCCCATACGTGCCAGTCGTTATGGCAGCAGCAATGCTGGCCAAAACCTAAAGAGTGGCAAACACTTCGTATACAAAAGCTCACTAGCATCGAAGATCATCGTGCTTTAAAACACCAATGTCAGCAGCCTGAAATGCTGGTTTATATAGCCAACGCTTTGGCCAGCCAATATCAACTGGGCGCCTATCGCTATAAGACTAAACGTTGGTTACATTTGAGTGCGCATTTTCTTAACAGTGATGCGCAACATATCCATCACGATATGGTCGCGATAAATCTGCAATTGGCAAGACAAGGGCGTGGCTTATCCGCAATATCAACACTGCTAGCTCCCACGAATACATCGCTACCACAGAGCTTGGTATATTTTTGTGAAAAAGAGCCAGCAGAATTTAAAATGGAGCGCGAAGCACCAAAAGCGGTTCCTGCCACCCAAGCTAAAGAACGAAAAATTGATCAACTAATATTAAAACGACTTATGCAGAAATTGGATGAAACACCGGAAAGTTTTGGTGATTGGCATTATTTAATGCGCTCTGTATTGAAAGGTATTACTGAAGGCATCGGGCTTAAACATGCTTACATTATGGTGCAAAACAAGTCAGGCACGGCGGCCAAAGTTTATTACCAGCAAGGGCTCGCAGAGACTGACCCTCTTTGTCACTTTGGTATTGGCTTAGATAAAACAAGTATTTTCAAAAAAATGCTGGAGAAACCTGCCAGTCTGATGATTACCGACCAAAACAGAGACAAAATGCTCCGAGGTATTCCTACGGCTCAGCAAAATGTATTACCTGAACAATTTATGATGATGTCTTTGTTCTCAAAAGATCGTCCTATCGGAATTATTTTTGCCGATCTTGGCAGTATGCCTCACAACCCACCCATGCAGCCGTCTGAATATATGGCCTTCAAATCCCTCTGTTTAGCGGCTAGCAAAAGTTTAACGAAACTTGCAGCAGTGACACAAAAGAAAGTCAGCACTAAAGATGACAAAGCCAATAAGCCGCAAGCCTAACAGCGGCTATTTGCCAGAGTACAAATAGCGATAGTACAATACAGGTTAATATTGAATTCTATCGACGGATGGCACTATGCCGACTTACCCGCTTTTAATCGAGCCAGAAGAACTACAGCCTTTTTTGACCGATGAAAATTTACTGATCATCGACCAGGGTAAGCTAGAGACGTTTTTAAATGCTCATGTTCCCGGCGCTGTGCATTTAGACTTTAAAGACCTGCAATTAGGCGAAAAGCCGACGCCTGGCGCACTGCCTTCATTAGCGCAGCTTAGCATTGTATTTTCTAATATCGGCCTCACATTAGATAAGCATGTCGTTGTTTATGATGATGAAGGCGGTGGCTGGGCAGGTCGCCTGATCTGGGCTTTAGATATGATCGGGCATACTCGCTATTCATACCTAAATGGAGGAATCCACGCTTGGCTACAAGCAGGATTAGCTACTGACCAAGGTTCACAAAGCCCTGTAAAAAGTGACTATACCGTAGCAGAACTGAACCATAATTTTGCATTAAGCAAAGCACAGATCATAGAGCGTTTAGGCGCTGATGACTTTGCTATTTGGGATGCTCGCTCTGCCAAAGAATACAGCGGCGAAAAAGTTATCTCTGCTCGTGGCGGCCATATCCCAGGGGCGACAAACTACGAGTGGACGCTAGGCATGAATACTGACCGTGGCTTACGCATTAATAATTTAGAAGAATTTGATGCACTGTTAAATTCTTTAGGTTTGACCAAAGACAAAGAAATTGCAACGCATTGCCACACACATCATCGCTCTGGTTTTACCTATTTGGTGGGTAAGATTTTAGGCCGCAACATGAAAGCCTACGCTGGCTCTTGGGCCGAATGGGGTAACGATGACAACGCCCCAATCACTACTGGCAATCAAGCATAACTCATTACACTTTTTACTGTATTTTATAGGATTTTATTTTGGCTACTTCAATTAAAGACAAATTATTTATTGCATTTCAATATGTAATTCCACAGCATTTACTATCACATCTTGTTGGCTGGTTAGCAGAGACTCGCATCGACTGGATTAAGAATTTATTCATCAGTAAATTCATTAAACAATTCAATGTAAATATGGATGAAGCTCGGCGCCAAACTCCTGAAGCCTTTGAAAACTTTAATGACTTTTTTACTCGTGAATTAAAAACAGGCATGCGTCCAATTGATGACAAAAGCAATAGCATTGTTTCTCCTGCGGATGGTGCGATCAGTCAATTAGGCCCCATTGAAAACGGCCGTGTATTTCAAGCCAAAGGTCACGATTATTCATTGATCGAATTATTGGGTGGTAATAGCCAAACAGCCGATGAATTTATGGGCGGTCAGTTCGCTACTATTTATTTATCACCAAAAGATTATCACCGTTTGCACATGCCTGTAACGGGAACGTTACGTGAAATGATTTATGTGCCTGGCGATCTTTTCTCAGTAAACCAAACGACTGCGCAAAATGTACCGCGGTTGTTTTCACGCAACGAGCGGGTTGTCGTGATTTTTGATACGGATCTTGGGCCGATGGCACTGGTATTAGTAGGCGCAATGATTGTTGCGGGTATTGAAACAACTTGGGCAGGTCGCATTACTCCATTCGATCGTAAAGTACGCTCGATTAGTTACCCTGTTCAAGGTGAAAGCCTGCAGCCACTAGTGATTGAAAAAGGCGAAGAAATGGGTCGTTTCTTCTTAGGCTCAACGATTGTTGTTTGTTTTGGTGAAGATAAAATGCATTGGTTAGAAGAGATGAAAGCGGATCAACCATTACGCTTAGGTGAAACGATTGGCTTGACGCTAGAATAACTAAGAACACTTAAATATTTAAGTGAACGGTGAACATACTACTTTTAGTATGCTCACCATTTTGTATTTTCTGCGACCGTCATTAATAAACTATAAACACATAATAAACGACTAACTAAACACAAAAAAGTGGTCACCCGCATCGTCTATGCGCCGAGCAGAGACATTAAATACCTGCTTAATCAGCGCCTCTGTCATGACCTCTTTAGCCGATCCTTGAGCGACAAGTTTCCCTTGTTTCAATAACCATACTTCATCTGCAAGACGAATCGCCTGATTCAAATCGTGCAAAACAATCACCACACAATGCCCATCTTCTGCTGCCTGACGACACACAGTTTGTAATTGTTGCTGATGCTGCAAATCTAAACTACTAGAAGGTTCATCTAATAGCCAAAGCCCACAACCGCGACCTTCAGTTTGCATATTAGAAAGTTGCAGATACGTGCGTGCAATCTGGCATCTCTGCTGCTCTCCTCCCGAAAGCTGGCGAAAATCTTTATGCGCTAAAGGTTCTATTTCCCAGTCACTAATAACCTGCTTAACTTGCTGACGTTGCTGTAGTTTGCTTAAGGAGAAAGGTAATGTCGCTAATGATAAAACCTCTTCAACTTCTAAAGGAAATTGAAGTTGGCTATGCTGAGGTAAATACGCTAATTTTTGCGCGAGCTGCTCGGAAGAGTACGTTGCAATATTGTGCCCTTGCAATTCAATATTTCCATCGCATTTTAACAGCCGAGCCATCGCTTGAATCAAGGTAGACTTGCCCGCGCCATTAGGGCCAAGCAAGGCAATTATTTTTCCACCCGCAAATTCGCCGGAAATATCTTGCAATATTTTTTTACCATGACGACTAAGGTTCAACTGGTTTAATGACATTACCACTGCAAACGTCTCCCTTCTCGGACCAATAACCAAATGAATACTGGCGCACCGAGCAAGGCTGTCACAATACCAATAGGCAGTTCTGCCGGAGCAATAATGGTACGTGCAACACCGTCGGCGATCACCAATAAGCTGCCTCCTAAGAAAAACGATAACGGCAGTAAATAGCGATGACTAGCACCAATCAACATACGACCAATATGAGGTGTGACTAGTCCAATAAAACCTATAATGCCACATGCAGATACCGCCAACGCGGCCAGTAATGCTACAAAGACGATGCTTTGAATTTGTAAACGTTTTACATCCACGCCCATTGTATTAGCTTCTGCTTGCCCTAATAAAATAGCGTCCAATTTTCTATGCTGTCTTGGCAACCAAATGCAAACAATTAGAAGGGCAATAGAACACAAGGTTAACCAAAAATAGTTGGCGCTGGCTAAGCTACCCAAAGACCAGAATGTAATGTGACGCAACGCGCTATCGGTTGCCAAATAGGTCAGTAAGCCAATTAAAGACGCGGCGACCACATTGATGGCGATGCCCGCTAAAATCAATAACGCCATACCGCCGGGCATATCATTACGGCCCAGCTTTAATACCGCGATGGTGGCTAATATACCGCCAATAAAAGCGGCCACGGGAATATAATAATGTGCCTGTATATCAACAAAATCAGCGGCGACAATCATTAATGCAGCACCCAGTGCGGCACCCGCAGAAACACCGATCAAGCTTGGGTCAGCCAACGGATTACGCACGTTGCTTTGAATCATCACCCCTGCCAGCGACAAGCTCGCCCCAATCACAAACGCTAACAATACTCGCGGCAAACGGATATTCCATAAAATATTATGGCCAATTTCACTGTTCAATAAACTGTGAGTATCCAACGAACCTAAAAACAGCGCGCCAATACAAATGCCTAAGCTTAATAAAATGCCAATCAGCCAACCTAGTGGCGATACTAAAAGTTTTTTAATCATGAGCGAACAAGGCTAAACTAGCGCCTCCAATTATATGTAGGTCAACGTATGCCCATTCTATGTCATAGCAACGAGATTGCAGAGGGAAAAAGCAAAGGTTTCCAATTGGGTGAGAAATTTTTGTTTGCAGTGAAGAAGAATAGTCGTATTTATGTCTACGAAAATCTCTGTCCTCATCTTGGTATTCAGCTCGAATGGCAGCCCGATGAGTTTTTAGATATTGATGCCAGTATGATTCAGTGCAGTAGCCACGGGGCATTGTTTAACATAGAAAATGGGGAGTGTTTATTTGGCCCTTGCGTTGGCCAATCATTAATTGCGGTAGATTTCACGATTAATGACGGCCAGATCGACATTACAGATTAAACGAAAGCCTGTATTACATATCTTCTGCTACATCTTTCAACTTATCGGCGACGCCATCGACACCTTGCTTGAGTTTTTTCTTGGCGGCATCCCCTGCTTGCTCAAGCTTATCTCCAACAAAGTCGGTATTACTACGTTCCATCTTGTCTAGGATTGATTGCTTTACAAAGGGATTAGCAAACAAGTCATTATCTTGATACATATTAGCGCCCATCCAAGCGGCTAAGATAATAATAGGCAGTGAAAATAGCCTTGATAAAAATTTCATTTAGCATTCCTTCTAATGATTACGCTGCGTTTAATTCACAGACTATATACAAACGGTAAGCGGTGTTTTTAACACCATACCTTGTGCTTGAAACTCAACTTGATACGCTAAAACTTCAACACCTGCGGCCATAACTTCGCGCAGTTTTTTAGCATAAACGGGGTCAATATGCTCTGCGACCTGAACCTGTTTAATACCTTCGTGCGGTACGCAGAAGAACAAGATACTACGCTGGCCTTCGGCTTTCAAACGCATTAAGACTTCTAAATGCTTTAAGCCTCGACTGGTGACTGCGTCGGGAAAATAGCCGATGCCGTCGTTATTATTTTCTTTATCGTATTCTTTTTTAGGGTGCTGATTACCGAGCAGCGTAACGCTTTTTACTTCGATATACGTCAGCGAATCGTCTGTTTCAGTACTCACTAAAAAATCCAAGCGCCCTTCGTCGACTTTGGGTTCGGCTTTTAAAAATTCCGCCGACAGCACTTCAACTTCTTTAATCTGGTTAGCCAATAAGGCTTCTTTCACCAACTGATTAGCACGCGCGGTATTGATGCAGGCTTTATATTGCCCTTCAACTTCGACCCATTCCCAGCTCAATGGTAATTTGCGTTTTGGGTTCTGACTATCAAACAACCAAACCGCCGCGCCGTCATCTTTGCAATTGGTCATCGAACCCGTATTGGCACAATGCGCAGTGACAATTTCTCCGGCACGCTCGATAGGAGTAATCAACTCTATGTCCGATAAGAATCGTTTATAACGCTTTATTAACTTTCCGGTTAATAACGGGCGTTCATATTCCATATTCTATTTCTCCAGCGCTTTCTGTTCTAACCAGGTTTGGATACGCACAACAGCCTGCTGTAATCGGTCGATATTCGTTGTGTAGGCAAAACGAACATAAAGATGAGCATTCTGTTCACCAAAATCAAAACCTGGTGTCAGTGCCACTCCCGTATCTTGTAATAATTGCTCGCAAAATTTTTGCGTATCTTGGGTGAGTTCACTGGCATCGGCATAAATATAAAAAGCGCCATCGGGAATCACTGGGATTTTAAAACCTAACTTTGGTAACTCAGCTAATAAATAATCACGCCGCTGCTTCAGTTCTAAACGACGCGCCTCCATAATCGCAAGAGCCTCTTCACCAAACGCAGCTAAAGCACCATATTGAGCAGGCGTTGAAGGAGCCAGAAATAAATTTTGCGCGAGGCGTTCGATCACAGGAATGTAATGCTCAGGCACCACCATCCACCCTAAACGCCAGCCTGTCATTCCGAAGTATTTAGAGAACGAGTTAATAACGACAACGTCATCACCCAAAGCCAACGCCGTTTGTGGGCGCTTACTTTGTTGATCGCTTTCACCAACATCATGATAAGTAAGGCCGTGATAAATTTCATCGACCCAAAGCTCACCCTTCAATAATCTTGTTTGTGCTGCTATTTTTTCCAGATCCTCATGAGGAATAACCGCTCCGGTTGGGTTCGCAGGACTCGCCATTAAAACGGCTTTGCTCGCACCTTTATTCCAATGCTGCTTAACGTGCTCAGGTGTTAGTTGAAAGCCAGAGGAGGCCGTCGTGGGAATCAAGCGCCCATGCGCTTCGAAAACCCGCGCAAAATGCCTATTACAAGGATAGCCAGGGTCTGCCATTAATAACTCATCACCCGCCTCTAAGCGCGCAGCCATCAACAATAACAAAGCGCCCGAAGCACCGGGAGTTATAGCAATTCTATCCGCTGAGACCTCTACGCCATAACGCGACTGATAAAAGTCTGCAATTTTCCGGCGTAATTCTGGTAAACCCAATGCGGGAGTGTAGTGAGTTTTACCCTCACTCAAAGCATTAATACCGGCCTGTACAATCGGCTCAGGTGTTGCAAAATCAGGTTCACCCACTTCGAGATGAATCACATCAATGCCCTTAGCGGCAAGTGCTTGAGCTTGCTGTAAAATTGCCATTACTTGGAATGGTGCAATCTCTTCAGTACGTGAGGCAAATCCGGTCACAGGTATGTCCTAATAATATGGAAAAGGGAACTAATCGTCATATTGTGCCAGATTAATGCAGACTGACCACTAAAGTGTTAATTTAATTGAATAAAATGGGGTAAGCGCCTAGTCATTCGACGGTTTATCTGATAGCTTGCCTCCGTTAAAAAATAAAGCGTTCCTACTCCTGACGAACGCACGGAATAATGCTCGGCTCGAGATAAATTCGAGCTCTGTAGCGATACGAGGCTGCTGCAATTATGCCACAAGATAATAAAGCTTTTGCTATTACAACCTTTACCCCTTATGTAGAAAAGGTCGGTGAAGAGTACATGAACGTCGAACAACGCAAACACTTCAGCATGATCCTTGCAAGATGGAAGCAAGAATTGATGGAAGAAGTTGATCGCACAAAAGAACACATGCAATCTGAAGCGAATAACGCTGCGGATCCAAGCGACCGTGCCAGTCAGGAAGAAGAGTTTAGTCTCGAACTCCGAGCTCGCGATCGTGAGCGTAAGTTGATTAAAAAGATCAACAAAACGCTAGAACTAATCGAAAAAGACGATTATGGTTTTTGTGAGGAATGTGGTGTTGAAATCGGTATTCGCCGTTTAGAAGCCCGCCCAACTGCAAATCTATGCATCGACTGCAAAACGCTAGCCGAAATTAAAGAACGTCAATTGGGTGTTTAGTCGCTAAGTACCTAGATATTTAAAAACTAAATATTTTAACACTAGGTATTGAAAACTAGATGCTTACAAAATAGATGTTTAGCCATTCGGTTAATAAAACGACCAATATTCCGTATATTGGTCGTTTTGCTCCCTCTCCGACGGGACCATTACACTTTGGTTCGCTGCTGGCTGCTTTAGCCAGTTATCTTGATGCCAAATCGAATGACGGCCAATGGCTGGTTCGAATTGAAGACCTTGACCCTCCGCGTGAAGTTCAAGGGGCTCAAGAAACCATTCTAAAAGCCCTCGATACCTATGGTCTATTTTCTGATGAGGCCATTGTTTTTCAAAGCCAGCGCAGTGCTTTATACCAACAGGCACTTGATCTATTAATACAAGAAAACTCTGTATTTCCCTGCACCTGTTCACGCAAACAGCTTGCTAATAGCCATGGCGTGCATTTTGGTAATTGTCTTTCGAATATTCAAGAAGAGCAAACTCTATTTGCTTGGCGCTTTGATAGCCAGCAAGATAATTCAAGCTCCAGCCTTCCGTATTTTGAACAAGGCTACTCTTCTTTTCACGATCATTTACAGGGTGATTTCAGCCAGTCTGTTGCGCATACCATCGGCGATTTTGTGGTAAAGCGTAAGGATCAACTTTGGGCCTATCAACTGGCAATGGTCGTCGACGATTATCAACAAGGGGTCACTCATGTTGTTAGAGGAATCGACTTGATCGATTCAACGCTACGCCAGAATATGCTGCAGCATAAACTCAACTACCCTGTGCCTAATTACGCTCACATTCCTGTCGCTTGCAGCGAAGATGGTCAAAAGCTAAGCAAACAGAATTTAGCGCCTGGATTAGATCTCGATAACCCAGAAGACACATTATGGCGCGCCTTGTCTTGGCTTAGACAGGAACCGCCAGAAACTTTGCGCAATGGGAGCGTCAAAGAAATGTTGTCGTGGGGGATTGCACATTGGCAGCCCTTAAAGCTGAAAAATATTCAAAGCCAAGCCGCTATTTAAAAGTAATCCAATCTAATAATATATGCGTATAATTTCATAATATTTACCCTCACCTCCTGACCGGACCTTTATGCGCTTAACTCCTCCCTGCACAAGTATCGAATTTTCAACTGTTGATGTTTATGGTACACCGATAAAACTGAGTGATTACAAAGGGAAGAAAGTCATGCTCGCTTTTTTCCGTGATGCAGCCTGCCCATTTTGTAATTTACGCGTTTATGAACTCACTCAGAAATATAAGACATGGAAAGACAAAGACTTTGAAATCATTGCCGTCTTCAGTTCGCCCGCAGATGAAGTAAGACGCTATGTAGCCAAGCACCCTAGACCCTTTCGCCTCATCAGTGATACTGACCTCGATCTCTATAATCAATATGGTGTTGAGCACAGTGCAACGGCATTATTGAAAGCGTTATTCTTTAAATTACCACGCATTATTATGGGTATGATAAAAGGCGGATATCCGCAGCCGAATCCAAACGTTAAACTGGTTCCCGCGGATTTCTTAATCAATCCTCTCGGCAAGATCGAGTATGTTTGGTATGGCCGCGATACCAGTGACCACATGCCAATGGAACACGTTAATCGATTTATCGATGGTTAAACAACGTTAATTAGCCGTCTGTATTAGACACATCAAATATCGCAAAAGTTGTCAATATGTTACTCTCAGTAACACTATAAGCGGTTAATTAATAATAAGAGCCTGATATGTACGATTACCGAGTCTCGCTACTGGTTGTGGTGGGGTTGTATATTTTTTCCCCCGTGATCATTGATTGGTGGCTAGCGCCTAATGGCGCTTGGTACCATCCTTTTGCACTTTGGTTTTTATTAATAGCGATTTACATTTGGGTAGAATTCAAACGAGGCCCCGATGAGCTTTAGTCTGATTCAGCTGAGCCTAATTGTTTTTGGCTATCTTTTTTTCTTATTTCTAGCGGCTTACATCGTTGAGCAGGGCTGGGTTCCCAAGCGCTGGGTTCGTCATCCTGTTGTTTACGTTTTGTCTCTGGGTGTATATGCCAGCGCTTGGGCATTCTATGGTTCAGTGTCCATGGCTGACCAATATGGTTATGGCTTCTTAGCTTACTACATGGGCATCAGCGGAGCATTTGTGCTCTCTCCGATATTACTCAAGCCCATACTGCACATTACCCGCACCTATCAACTCAGTTCATTAGCCGATTTATTCGCCTTTCGCTATCGCAGTCGCTTAGCCGGGGTTATGGTCACCCTGTTTACGCTGGCCGTGGCACTGCCGCTACTGACTCTACAAATAGCGGCTGTTGCGGAGAGTATGCACCTGCTCAACGCCGATTTACCCTCGACAACTCTGGCCTTTGGCTTTTGTATAACCATGGTGGTATTTGCTATTTTATTCGGTGCTCGCCATGTATCGCCACGAGAAAAGCACGAAGGGTTGGTATTCGCCCTCGCCTTTGAGTCGCTGCTAAAGCTGATCGCCATCACCATATTAGGTATCACCGCATTATTCTTTGTTTTTGATGGCTCGGGAGATATGCAAAGCTGGCTCGCCGCCAATCAAGAGCAGTTGATTAGCCGCCAAACGAATTTACAAGAAGGCCCTTGGCGTACCCTATTATTAGTTTTCTTTGCCGCAGCCGTCGTCGCTCCGCACATGTTTCACGTGACCTTTACCGAAAACCTCAATCCAAAGGCACTGCGCCCAGCCAGTTGGGGGCTACCGTTATTTTTATTATTAATGAGTCTTTCTGTCCCTCCGATTCTATGGGCGGGTATTTATTTAGAGCTTGAAGTACCACCCGAATTTTATGCTTTAGGCATTGGCATGGCGCTCAATTCTGAAGTATTGGTCATCATGGCCTTTGTCGGCGGATTAGCTGCTGCCTCTGGCGTTATTATTGTGACGACCTTAGCCACAGCGGCGATGTTTTTAAACCACATTGTATTACCTAGCTATAAACCTGGGCCAAAACAAGATTTTTACCAATGGTTATTATGGGTTAGACGCTACCTTATTGGCGCGATATTGCTGGCCGCTTACGGCTTTTACCGCATTATTGGCGCAGATATTCAAATCACATTACTCGGCATACTCGCCTTTGTCGCGGCTGTGCAATTTTTACCCGGTGTACTCGGTGTTTTATACTGGCCTAAAGCCAACCGCTGGGGACTTATTACCGGCCTAAGTGTCGGTATTCTGGTTTGGGCCTATACCTTACTCCTTCCTCTTTCACACTTGACGCTCGGTTGGGAGTATTCGATTGCATTACCGGCTACCAACATGGATAACTGGCATGTTGCAGCGATGGGAAGCTTTGGGATTAATCTAGTACTGTTTATTATTGTTAGTTTAACGACAACGCAAAAAGAATCCGAGAAATCCGCCGCCGAAGCCTGTTCCGTTGATACGGTATCGCGTCCAAGCCGTAAGCCCCTGATTGCAGGCAACTCTAATGACATCATTATTTCTTTAAGCAAACCACTAGGGCGTTATGTCGCAGAACGAGAAGTCCATCAAGCTCTGACCGACTTAAGCTTACCCTCGTATGAAGATCGTCCTTATGCGCTGCGCCGCTTACGTACTCGCTTAGAGGCCAACTTATCAGGTTTAATGGGGCCAACAGTGGCTCACGACATTATCAACCGTAACCTGCCCTTTCAGGCGAATGCCGAGTTAAGCGAAGATATTTATCAAATAGAACAACGTATTGAAGGCTTTCACGATCGCTTAAGCGGACTGGCAGGAGAGCTGGATAACTTGCGCCGCTATCACAGACAAACTCTTGAACGTCTTCCTATCGGCGTATGCTCGGTCTCCGACGAAGGTGAGGTATTGATGTGGAATACCGCCATGGAAGAATTAACCGGCATCACTCCTGGCGATGTTACTGGCTCGCGCCTCACCGCAGCAGCGGAACCTTGGGGCAGCATGCTAAATGAATTTTTACTCGATGATGCGATCCACCAGCACAAAAAGCGCATTGAGCAGCTAGGACGCCCACATTGGTATAACTTGCACAAATCCATCATTAAAGCCTCGGGCGGCCAACCTGGAGGTACTGTTATCTTGGTTGAAGATCAGACCGAAACTCAGATGCTGGAAGAAGAACTGATGCACAGCGAACGCCTAGCGTCTATTGGTCGTTTAGCCGCGGGGGTAGCGCACGAAATTGGCAACCCGATTACAGGCATCGACTGTTTGGCCCAGAGCATGCGTTATGAAACGGATAATAAAGAAATCTTGGACATGGCGGATCAGATTCAAGAGCAAACGAAACGAGTCACCCGCATCGTGCAATCGTTAATGAATTTCTCTCATTCTGGCCACTTAACGACAGAGCACCTTCCCGTCAATATCAGCACCTGCATCGATGAAGCGATTCAATTATTGCGTCTCAGTAATGAAGGTCGAGATATTGAATACATCAATGAGTGCGATCCAAACTGGCAAGTCGTAGGCGACTCTCAACGATTAGTTCAAGTTTTCATCAACTTGCTGGGCAATGCACGTGATGCTAGCCCAGATTTCAGTAGCATCCGAGCATTTGGACATATTGATCCTCATCAGGTTACTCTGCATGTAGTTGACCAAGGCAGTGGGATAGCTGAAGATAAACTTGATCATATCTTTGACCCCTTCTTTACAACCAAAGAAGTCGGTAAAGGTACTGGGCTTGGATTGGCTTTAGTTTATAGCATTGTCGAAGAGCACTACGGACACATCAGCATTGATAGCCCCGTACCGAGTCACATCCTAGATTTGCAGCAGAGCGCCCCAGCACCAGACACTGCATTCGAAAGAAACAGTGCGGGCACCTGTGTCACCCTACGCTTACCCAAAGTTCAGAATCACTTGCTTGAGGATAAATCCGAATGAGCCGTATTTTAGTCGTTGAAGACGAAAAGATTATTCGCCAAGCAGTAAAGCGCTTATTAGAGCGCCAAGGCCATGAAATTTTTGAAGCGGACTCTCTGCATGTCGCAAAAGAACTCACTTTCAGTGATTACGACATGATCATCAGTGACTTGCGCCTTCCTGGCGGTAATGGCACCGAACTCATTGAACTGGCGGGAGAAGTTCCCGTATTGATCATGACCAGCTACGCCAGCTTACGATCTGCAGTTGATGCCATGAAACTTGGAGCGGTGGATTACATTGCCAAGCCCTTCGATCATGAAGAAATGCTCTTAACCGTCGAGCGCATTCTTAAGCAACGCAATCTCAGCCGTACGAATGAAGTACTGCAGCATGAGATTGAAAAAGAGTACCCAGTAACAGGCATTATTGGCAGCTCGCAGCTGATGCAAAACTTATTTACGAAAATTAGTAAGGTCGCGCCCACAGATGCCACAGTACTCATCCAAGGTGAATCTGGTACCGGTAAAGAATTGGTTGCCCGCGCTCTACATACTCAAAGCCGCCGTAAAGATGCACCGATGATTTCTGTCAACTGCGCCGCCATTCCTGAGTCTTTGATTGAATCTGAATTATTTGGCCACGAAAAAGGTGCCTTCACGGGCGCAGCAACTCTACGCTTAGGCTTAGTTGAAGCCGCGGATGGGGGCACCTTATTTTTAGACGAAATTGGCGAGCTACCGCTTGAAGCTCAAGCGCGCTTGCTGCGTGTTTTGCAAGAAGGAGAGATTCGTCGCGTTGGTTCTGTGCAGAGTAGAAAGGTAGACGTTCGCTTAATTGCCGCGACCCATAGAAACTTAAAAGAGTTAGCATCAAAAGCCGAGTTCCGTGAAGACCTTTATTACCGCCTCAACGTATTAGAACTGCATTTGCCACCCTTGCGTGCTCGAGGAAAAGACGTAATTGAGCTGGCTGAATTCATGCTCTTACGCAGTTGTGAAAAAATGAACCGCAGCATCATGTTACTTACCGATGCTTCGCGACAGGCAATTTTACAGTATCAATGGCCAGGTAACGTTCGCGAACTAGAGAATGCGATTGAAAGAGCCGTGATCTTAGCTGATGGCAATGACATAACCCCTGAAAACATGGCTATTGATTTCTCCCCTGATCAATACGTACCCCAGACACTCAAAGAAAACTTATTGGAACCAGAAACGACGAGCAGTAATGAGGCCAACCAAGGCGATTTGTCACTGGATGATTACTTTATGCACTTCGTACTTGAGAATGAAGACGGCATGAACGAAACCGACCTTGCTCGTAAACTAGGGGTTTCACGCAAATGTTTGTGGGAGCGCCGCCAACGCTTAGGGATTCCTCGCAAAAAAGCGACAAAGTCTAGCTGAGGATTCTATTCTAGCCACTCCTAAATCAGTCATTAGGCGCCACTAGAGTATCAAACATCACCTAATGCCTTCGATAAAGGTAACAAATATAAGTGACAATTTGTTACCTTTCAGACAGTAAAACCTTCAAGCCATTGATTTTAAAGGGATTTAAAAAGTTGGCACACTACCTGCTATTACTAAAGTATTAATAACAACAATGCTTCTCCGCTAATAAAAATAAAATGAGAGAAGCATGACACTAGATCGGCAGCAATAAAAATAATAACGCTGATCAAGAGCTTATAACAATAATAATACCCCGGGCTCACTAAGCATCAATTGCTTTGCACTCCAGATAGCAGTGTAAAGCAATTGATCCTTCATTTAACTCTGCTCAATCCGTTCGACACTCTATTTTAAATCAAACGATTCAAACACGCCTCTCTTGAACTAATTTCTCAAAACGTATCTCGACTAACTAGCACCCTATTTCTGTGCGCCAATATCATGTGATTAACATTTATTCAGTTTATTGCTCACATCAGCTTTCAATTTTTTTACTTCTTTTCCGCCAAACTTACGTCAACACTCACTCCATTCTGTAAATACCCAGCAGCCAAACTTTATTTGCTTACTACCTAACCCGTCAGCCAGAGCTGAGAGTGGCTCATTTTATGAAAAAAATTACACAGTGTTACCCAATCGTTACCTTTGTTACGGATAGACATTACTTCGGGTAACACTTTTGGCTTAACAAGTTGATTCTAAAAAGTAACAGTTTCCTCAAGTCATTGATTTAAAAGGAAAAAGTAAAGTTGGCACGGTTATAGCTATATATTAAATATAACGTTAAGCACTAATAAAAATAACAAAGCTAAAACGTAAGATTGAAACTAAACGCAATAATAAAAATAAAATCGCGTTTACGAATATCAAAACACCCATTAAGAGGTGGCCTCACAATAAGAATAATAAAGAGGCATAGAAAAATGAAAAATTAGTTGTTTTGAGTGCGAAGTGAGCATCACTTAGCACACATATAATAAGAATAATAACGGAGCTCTTAGTTCCTGCGTATTCAAAACAGCTAGTTTACTTACTCTCGGTTTGGCAACAATAAAAATAATAATCGCCAAACCTGAGTTTTACTTCTTTTATGATCCCCTTTTATTGATAGCCAGCCTTTTATAGCTACGATGCTTTGAAAGCGCCAACCCATCATGTAAACTCGTTAACTAACTAATATCGAACAATAATCATACTCGACAGGCGCAAGTTCTCCTTTTACGTAACTTTCCCCTGCAATCGCGAAAATTCAGGCAACCATAGATGTCCATAGTTAATACTGTAGCGCGCTTTTTCCCTTCTTTAATAGGGGGCCGCAAAGCTAAAAACGCGGTTGATGAAATAAAACCGCAAATCCTGCAACGTAAAGAGCACGGCATTAGCCGTCGCCAACTCAGTGAAAATGCGTTGAAAGTCCTTTATCGTCTAAACAATGCGGGCTATCAAGCTTATCTTGTGGGTGGCTGCGTCCGCGATTCCATGCTAGGTGCACACCCAAAAGATTTTGACGTAGCAACAAGCGCTACGCCTGAGCAAGTAAACCAGCTATTTCGCAACTCCCGTTTAATTGGTCGTCGCTTTAAACTAGTACACGTATTATTTGGCCGCGAAGTGATTGAAGTCGCTACGTTCCGCACCTCGCCCAAAGAAGAACACAATAGTAACCAAGCCTCGACAGGCGATAGCGGTATGATTTTGCGCGATAACGTTTATGGCAACATCGATGATGATGCTATGCGCCGTGACTTCACCATTAATGCTATGTATTACGCCGTTGATGACTTTACTGTGCTGTCGTATGCTGGCGGTTATCAAGATGCTCAAGATAAATTAATCCGCTTAATGGGTGACCCTGAAACTCGTTACCGCGAAGACCCTGTGCGCATGCTGCGTGCTATTCGCTTTGCTGGTAAATTAAATTTTGAGATCGAGCAAAAAACAAAAGCACCGATTGAGATGATGGCGCCGTTAATGGAGCAGATTCCTGCGCCGCGTTTATTTGAAGAAGTGTTAAAGCTGTTTTTATCCGGTAATGCGCTAGTAACCTACCGCTTACTGCGTGAATACAAGCTATTTGGTGAGCTGTTTCCATTAACGGAGCAATGTGTCGCTGACGATGAGTTTGCTGCACGCTTTGTTGAACAAACCATGATTAATACCGATACGCGTATTCAAGCGGGTAAATCGGTCACGCCTTATTACTTTTTTGCTGCATTGCTATGGCCATCACTGCAACGAGTTCAAGCAGAGTTTTTAGAGCAAGGTATTCCTCCACAGCCCGCGCTGCATAAAGCCGCTAGCCGTGTTATCGAACAGCAATTAAAGCGCACCTCAATTCCTAAGCGTTTTACGATTCCAATGAAAGAAATTTGGGATATGCAGTCTCGCCTAGAAAGAAAGAAAGGTAAAAAAGCGGCTGAAGCGGCTGAAAGTAACCGTTTCCGCGCGGCCTATGATTTTGTTTTATTACGCGAACAGTGTGGTGAAAACCTCAAAGGTTTAGGCGATTGGTGGACTCAATACCAAGAAACCGATGAATATAAAGAAGTCGCGGCCAATCGTCAGCCTGATGAGCGCCATACTAAAAAGCGTCGCCCGCGTCGTACCAATCGTGGTACGCCAAATGATCGCCAACGCTCACGACGCTCTGAGCCGTAGCGCTAAAAGAGATATTGAATCATGTCTTTGGTTTATATCGGTTTGGGTGCCAACCTTGACCAACCGCAACAGCAATTAGAGCAAGCCTTTATAGAGCTTGCTCAGTTGCCGAGCTCTACTTTAGTTTCACATTCTTCGCTTTATCACAGCAAGCCTGTCGGCCCACAAGATCAGCCAGACTATGTAAATGCGGTTGCGCTGTTGGATACTCAGCTTGCGCCACTTGAATTACTCGATGCCTTGCAGCAGCTAGAACAAGACCACGGCCGTATTCGCAAGCGTCACTGGGGAGAACGCACTCTCGATTTGGATATTATTTTAATTGATAATCAAGTCATTGAAAGTGAGCGTTTAACCGTTCCGCATCCTTTTGCACAACAGCGTAGCTTTGTCTTAATTCCCTTATCTGAAATTAACCCTGACCTTTCCTTCCCAGACGGCATCGCTTTAGAGCAATTGCTCACGGGGCTCGATAATGATTTAATCCGCATCCGCGATTAATCTTAGTGACAAGTTCGCACCCTTTATGAATTGTTAACATCATTAGAATACCTGAGGCACAGCATGAATAATGTCAGTATCCGTACCCTTAGTGAATGTAAAAACAAGGGCGAAAAATTCAGCGTATTGACCGCATACGACGCAACCTTCAGCCAGCTTGTAAGCTCTGCAGGCATTGAAGTGATTCTGGTGGGCGATTCTTTAGGAATGGTTTGCCAAGGTAAAGACAGCACGCTGCCCGTCACCATGGCCGAAATGGAATACCATACGCGCTGCGTGGCTCAGGGTAATGAAGGCTCATTGATCATGGCTGATATGCCATTTATGAGTTACAGCACATTAGAACAAGGCCAAGCTAACGCAGCGTTATTAATGCAAGCCGGTGCCAACATGGTGAAAGTGGAAGGGGATGACTGGTTAGTGCCTTTGGTTGAATGTTTAGCACGCCAAGGTGTTCCGGTTTGTGCGCATTTAGGCTTAACGCCTCAAGCTGTAAATAAATTAGGCGGCTATCGCGTTCAAGGGCGTGATGACGCAAAAGCACACGCAATGATAGAGCATTCAAAAGCCCTTGCTGAAGCGGGTGCGGATTGTATTTTATTAGAATGTGTTCCAAGCAGTTTAGGCAAAGCGATTACCGCTGCGGTCGACGTTCCCGTGATTGGTATTGGCGCGGGTAGCGATACCGATGCACAAGTTCTAGTGGTCTATGACATGCTAGGTCTTAATGCTGGCCATATCCCTAAGTTTGTTAAAAATTTCATGATCGACGGCCGCACACCTCAGCAAGCGATTGCGGCGTATGGCGAAGAAGTGAAAGCGGGAAAATTTCCAAGTTCAGAACACGAGTTTTCTTAATCGCTCCACATTTTTAGATCAGTCGTATTTAACTAAACGTCTTTTAAAGATAAACGTCTTTAAATAATAAGCAGTATAAAATAGGTTGTTGCATGAGTTTATTAACGGTTTCTACCGTCGCTGAGTTGCGCGAATATGTGCACAACGCAAAGTTTAAAGGTTTGAGTGTGGGATTTGTCCCGACTATGGGCAACTTACACGCGGGTCACATGCGTTTAATTAAACAAGCAGGTAAGCAGTGTGATGTGGTTATCGCCAGTATCTTTGTTAATCCTTTGCAGTTTAACGATCAGAGTGATTTAACCAACTATCCACGTACACTCGAACAAGATCAAACGTTATTAGAAGATAATGGCTGCAACCTGCTCTTCGCCCCAACGGTTGAAGAAATGTATCCTCATGGTCAAGAAAGCCAGTCCATCGTCTCCGTTCCTGATGTGTCTATGGGATTATGCGGGGGCTCTCGCCCAGGACACTTTGATGGGGTAGCAACGGTAGTGACCAAATTGTTCAACATGGTACAAGCAGACAAGGCCTTTTTGGGTGAAAAAGACTTTCAGCAGCTAGCCGTTATTCGTAAAATGGTGGCCGACTTATCTATTCCTGTTAGCGTTGTAGGGGTTGCTACGGAGCGAAATACTGAAGGCTTGGCCCTAAGTTCTCGCAACAACTACTTGTCGGCCAATGAATTAGCATTAGCACCTGCTATCTTTAAGGCCTTGCAAGATGTGGCTACCGCCATTCAACAGGGTAATGATTTTGCAACAACTCTGGATGAAACTCAGCAAAGGTTAAATCAGCAAGGCTTCAAAGTTGATTATTTGGCATTATGTCGTTCATCTGACTTGAAGCCAGCCACCGCAGATGATGATAAACTTGTAGTATTAGTCGCAGCTTTTCTAGGCAGTGCGCGCCTTATTGATAATTTGCCATTTCCGTTGAATCGTACTACCGATTAGGGCATACTGCGCACCGCCTACAATAAGGCTATAAATTAACCAATGAAAACAGAGATGATGTTTGTCTGCTGAGTCATTGAGACGTAACCGGATTAAAGGTTTTTTCTATGCAGTCCACTATGCTGAAAGCCAAGATACATCAGGCTCGAGTCACACAGGCCGTATTGAATTATGAAGGCTCCTGCGCTATCGACGGTAAGTTGTTAGAGTTGGCAGGCATGCGCGAGTTTGAACAAATTCAAATATACAACATGGAAAATGGCGCTCGTTTCACTACTTACGTTATCCGTGGTGAAGATAATTCAGGTATCATTTCCGTTAATGGCGCAGCTGCACGCTTGGCTCAAGTGGGAGATCGCTTGATCATTTGTGCATACAGCACTTACGACGAGAAAGAATTGGCTCACTTTAAACCTAAAATGGTTTATACCAACGCTGATAATACCGTTAGCCATACCAGCTTTGACATTCCCGTCCAGGTTGCTTAGTCGATTCTAGTTGAGTTAACAATTCATACGCCACACTTGCTGTGGCGTTTTTGTTTCTGCTCACTTAGTGAGTGAGTCGATAACCGATTGCATACTTTGCACCCTGTCCCAAGGTCGCACAAAAGTTTATACTGCTAGCAATTCTGAATCCGACTCATATAAGGATTATTATGAGCACACCCCTACAGCGCCTCGACATCTGGCAACAATTACAACATCACTTCACAGATATCCACCAGCAGCACATGCTGGATTGGTTTAAACAAGATAACCAGCGCTTTGATCGCTTCAATCTAGAAGCCGCGGGTTTGACATTAGATTATTCTAAAAATCGCATCACAACCGAAACCATGGCCTTGCTGATGCAACTTGCAAAGAAGCGAGACCTGCCAGCACAGATCAAAGCGTTATTTGAAGGTGAACTGGTTAATCGCAGCGAACAGCGCCCTGCCCTGCACACCGCATTACGTAACTTCAGCGATCGCCCTGTGATCGTTGATGGTGTTGATGTAATGCCAGAAGTACGCGATACCATGAACCGCATGGAAGAATTCTGCTGGAAAGTTCGTCGCAAGCACTGGCGCGGATACTCCAACAAACCTTTTACAGACGTTGTTTCTATTGGTATTGGTGGTTCATTTTTAGGGCCAAAACTCGCCTCTAGCGCTTTAAAACCATATAATGACAACCAAATTAATGTGCATTACCTCGCTAATATCGATGGCTCGCACATTACCGAAATTTTGAAGCACCTGAACCCTGAGAGCACGCTATTCATCGTTCAGTCAAAATCATTTGGCACTCAAGAAACACTCAAAAATGCGCTGGCTTGTCGACAATGGTTTCTCAGTAATGGCGGCAGTGTTGCTGACTTACCTAAGCACTTTGCCGCGGTTTCAGCCAATGTAGAAAAAGCAGTTGAGTTTGGTATTGCCAAAGAAAACATCTTCCCTATGTGGGACTGGGTGGGTGGTCGTTATTCACTTTGGTCAGCCATAGGCTTGCCATTAGCCATCGCAATCGGCATCGACAACTTTCGTGAAATGCTACGCGGTGCTCATGCTATGGATGAGCATTTCCGTACAGCCCCCATGGAAAAGAACATGCCTGTCATCATGGCATTACTGGGTGTGTGGTATGTGAACTTCTTTGGTATTAACTCCCAAGCCATCTTGCCCTACGACCATTATTTACGCGGTTTGCCTGCCCACTTACAACAGCTTGATATGGAAAGTAATGGTAAGTCTATTGGCATTGATGGTCGCAAAGTCGATTATCACACAGGTCCGATTATCTGGGGTGGCGTTGGCTCTAATGGTCAACATGCTTACCACCAGTTACTGCATCAAGGCACTCACTTTTCGCCCAGTGATTTCATTATGCCGATGCGTAGCCACAACCCCATTGATAATTTTCACGCCATGTTGGTATCCAATGCCCTGTCGCAAAGCCAAGCCTTATTGACGGGTAAAACTGAGCAACAAGCGATCGACGAATGCTTAGCCGCTGGTATGAGTGAAGGTGAAGCAATCGCACTCGCAGCGCAAAAAGTTATTCCAGGAAATCGCCCAAGTAACACAATATACTTTCCAAAATCGACACCTCATTCTATAGGCGCATTAATTGCGCTCTACGAACATAAGGTGGCCGCTCAAGGCATGATTTGGGGCGTAAACTCATTCGATCAATGGGGCGTAGAACTCGGCAAAGATATGGGTAATAGTGTACTCGCGGCATTAGAAGGAGAAGCCAGTAGTGCCGCCTTCGACAGCTCGACGAGCGGCCTAGTACAAGCCTATAAAAAGATGCAAGATTTACTATAAACTCTTGTCATTGTGCTGTTTATTGAATTGATTTGGCTTATGGACACGATAGGCCAATTCAATACTTTTCAGCCGTTATCTAGATTCTTTTTCTTTCGTTATATTCTTCCTTATATTTTTTTAAATTTCTAAGCCCTTATTCTTGTTGTATTGCGACTCTTGAACTATTTGTTAATAAGCTTACAAGTATGTAAACCCTTATTTTTAGCAAGGAATAGCAATGAAGTTTCTTCTCCGTCTCTCTATTAGATACAAAATTATGGCCATTGCCTTAATTGGAATATTAGGACTTTCTGTCTATTTATTTTTTTCCATTCAAGCGCAGCAAGCAACCGAAGCTCAGTTGGACAAAATTGAAAACGTGATATTCCCAACCATTGAACGAGTAGATCGTAGCGGGAGTCTATTATTTAAACTGCGAAATCAATTAGGAACCGCATTAAGCGAAGAAGATGTTGATTTAGTTAACGAAGCTGAACTTTCTGCACAAAAACTAGATGCCCTATTAACTGAAATCATTCATTTAAATGACAAAGACCAAGACACCTTACAACTGCAAAAAGCGTATCGCGATTATAAACATCCCTCAATCGCACTGGCGCGCGGAATGCTAGATGGCTCCATCGACTTCACCCAACTCGCCAGCCAAGCACAAACGGTCAATCAATCCTATGATCATTTTAATGAGGCGTTATCTAAATTTCGAGATCAAAGTTATTCTAATTTCGCACAGTCGATAAAGACAACGAATGAGCAAAATAAACAAACCAGTATCATGGGAGTTATTATTGCTCTCATTGTTATCGTTGTTCTGCTTTTTTCAGCGTGGTCCATCGCTAATATTATTACCAGAACCATTAATCGAATTGTTCATTCATTGGCCGACATGTCGACCGGAAAAGGTGACCTCACTATTCGCTTACAAACTCGTGCTGAAGATGAAGTCGGCGACCTAGTGAATAATTTCAATGGTTTCATTACCCACTTACAACTACTAATAAAAGTGATGGCTAATCTTAGCAAAGGCGTTTCAGATGGCGCTGATAAAGTGAAAACCATTGCCGGGAAGACTCAGCTAGGCATACATAATCAGCAGGATGAAATTAACCTTGTGGCAACCGCCGTTAATGAAATGTCGGCAACCGCACAAGAGGTTTCTCGCAACGCAGAAGAAGCAGCCAATGCGACGAAACAAGCTCAAGAAGGCACTCATCAATCACAAAAAATTATGACAGAGAATATTGCGTCTATTTCCGCTCTGGTTGCTGACGTTGAACACGCTCGAGAAGTCATTAAAAACTTAGCGAAAGAGAGTGTATTAATTGGTAATGCCTCACAGGTAATTCAAGGTATCGCAGAACAAACCAACTTATTAGCGTTAAACGCCGCCATTGAAGCAGCAAGAGCCGGCGAGCAAGGGCGAGGGTTTGCCGTTGTCGCCGATGAAGTAAGATCGTTAGCCGCGCGTACAGAGGAATCGACCACAGAAATTCAGTCCATCATTGAGCGCCTACAGTCAGGAACAGAGCAAGCCGTTAACGCAATGGAAAGCAGTCGTGAAAAAGCCATCAAAGTAGTGGATCAATCACAGGCTACTGAAAGTTCGTTAATTAGTATTATGAATAACGTCGATACGATAAATAATATGAACGGCCAGGTTGCCAGTGCAGCGGTAGAGCAAAGCGCCGTTTCAGAAGAGGTGAGCGCCAATATTGTGAAGATTAATGAAGTCTCTGAAGATACTGTTGATGAGGCGGCCAAGACCTCTCAAGCATCTTCAGACCTTGCTGAGCAAGCCAGAAACCTCAGTAAAATTGTGAACGAATTTAAAGTCTAAAGACATATTAGAATGCGACACCCTCCCCATAACATTCCTCAATACATACACCCTAACGAATAAATAGCTTCGTTAGGGTGTATGTATTGAGGAGGCGAATTTGTAAGAAGCTGGTTCAAGACCAATCAAAGAGTATAATAAGTTCTATTTTTAATTCTTTACCATCAATTTATATAATTAATACTTGGAGAACCTTATGACAGATGTCGTTATTGTTGCCGCAACTCGTACTGCTATTGGTACATTTGGCGGCTCACTTGCTAGCGTACAAGCTACTGAATTAGGCGCGATTGTTATTCGTTCTTTGATCGAAAAAACGGGCATTCCTGTCGATGCTATCGATGAAGTATTAATGGGCCAAGTGCTAACTGCAGGCTGTGGTCAAAACCCAGCACGCCAAGCGGCGATTAAAGCAGGCATTCCTGCAACGGCTTCTGCCATGACCATCAACAAGGTGTGTGGCTCAGGCCTTAAAGCTCTGCACTTAGCAGCCCAAGCAATTAAAGCAGGCGACGCCGATATCATCATCGCCGGTGGTCAAGAATCCATGTCGAACTCAGCGCACGTCTTACCGAACTCACGCAATGGTCAGCGCATGGGTAACTGGAGCATGGTCGATACCATGATTACCGATGGCCTTTGGGATGCGTTTAACGATTACCACATGGGCATCACCGCAGAGAACATTGCGGAGCAGTTTGCAATTCCTCGCTGTGATCAAGATGAATTCGCTGCACAATCCCAAGCAAAAGCGATCGCAGCGATTGAAGCAGGGAAGTTCAAAGACGAAATTACCGCTGTCAATATTCCTCAACGCCGTGGCGATGACATCGTATTTGATACCGATGAAGGCCCACGCGCGGTTAGCACCGAAAAACTGTCAGGTATGCGCGCCGCCTTTAAGAAAGACGGTACCGTCACCGCAGGTAACGCATCCTCATTAAACGATGGTGCAGCCGCCGTAATGCTGGCTAGCCGTGAAAAAGCAGAAGCACTAGGCTTACCTATTCTGGCAACGATTTCAGGGTATGCCAGCGCTGGTGTTGACCCAGCGATTATGGGAACAGGGCCGATTCCTGCCGTTAAAAAATGCTTAGCAAAAGCGGGTTGGAATATTAACGATCTCGACTTAGTAGAAGCAAACGAAGCCTTTGCCGTACAAGCATTGTCAGTCAATAAAGAACTTGCGTGGGATACTAACAAGGTCAACGTAAACGGCGGCGCAATTGCACTAGGCCACCCTATTGGTGCTTCCGGTTGTCGTGTATTAGTAACACTCTTGCACGAAATGATTCGTCAGGATGCACACAAAGGTCTAGCGACACTTTGCATCGGTGGTGGTATGGGCATTGCTTTATCAATTGAACGCTAGACAACGACGGTATAAGAAAAACAACAATTAAAACGAGAGTATGATATGACTGAGCCAACTGCTGATAATGCATCATCCGAAAAAAAACGCTTTGCATCTTTTGCCGAATTTTATCCGTTTTATCTCAGCGAACACAGTCATCCAATGTGCCGTGCCTTGCATTACATCGGGAGTACGGGGGTCTTAGCGATTATTGCGTATGTGATTTTCAATGGAAATTACATGGCATTATGGTTTATGCCGTTAATGGGTTACGGATTTGCTTGGGTCGCTCACTTCTTTATTGAACATAACCGCCCTGCCACCTTTCAATATCCGCTGTATAGCTTCATTGGCGACTGGGTTATGTTTAAAGACTTTTTACTAGGGCGTTTTCGCCGCTAATTTTGGCAGGCAAGGACGAAGTTAAAGGCTCGACAGAATGATTACGCACACCAAAGGCTTCTTTGGCTTGTGCGTGTCGTATTAAAACCCAAACAATCAAACCCGCAATTAAATTCCCCACAGAGGCACCGAATAGCAGCCCCTCGAAACCATAATAATGGCCACCCAACCACGCAAGCGGCACGTAAAAAACGCTGAGTCTCACTAAATTTAGCAACATCGAAACACTGGTTTTTTGCAGCGCATTTAAGGCGGAGTTCGCGCATAGCACGATCCCCATTCCTGCATACCCTACCGGCATTATCATTAGATAAACCACAATTTGATCAATCACAACTTGGTCTTGGGAGAAAATTGTCGCCAGAAATGGGGATATTGCCCATAGCGCCAGCCACACTACAATTTGCCAAACTAAAATAAAACGCACAGAGATAGACAGTGCTTGCCAGATTCTTTCATGCCTGCCTGCTGCAAAATTCTGCCCAACGAATACCGGAATGGTTGAAGTTAATGCCAGAATGGCCACGATCGCAAAAGGCTCGATTCTAGCGCCTACGCCAAAAGCCGCTACCGATTGCTCACCCATTGGGGCGATCATCGCTAATAAAAAACCACTCGCCACAGGCACTAATACATTGGTAATCATTGCCGGTATTCCGAGCGACATTAATCGCTGCCAGATCGAAAGCAAGGCTTTAAACGTCAGCTTCCCCCAATGCAGTAAGTCAATTTTGGCCAAAGAGAACATCATCACTATAACGACGATTAGCCAACACAAAGTACTGGCTAGAGCAGCTCCCGCGACCCCCATCCCTTCTATAGGGCCAAAACCAAAAATTAATATTGGGTCAAGAATCGCATTCAGTACTGCCGACCCCAGCATCATAATGCTCGGCAACTTGGTATTCCCGACGGCTCGCATACTGCTGTTGATAACGATCATCAACATCATCACAACGACCCCAGGCCACCAAAATTGCATGTATTCCCAGATTAAAGGCAGTAAGTCTTCATCAGCACCCAGCAAAAGAAATAAATCATCATTAAATACTAATCCCAGTATCAACATTAAAATGGATGTAGCCAGAGTGAGTAATAAAGTCGCTGCGACGTAATTTTGAGCTAACGAATGATCTCGAGATCCAGTGGCGCGGGCGATCAAGGCAGAAGAGGCAATACCTAAGCCAATCGCTAAGTTCATCACGATCATCGCTATCGGCATGGTAAAACTCACCGCGGCCAAGCTTTGCGTTCCCAGTAAGGCAATAAAGTAAGTATCGACTAAGTTAAAAAAGAAGACGGCAACAATACCAATAACCATGGGGAGTGTGAGCTTATAAAGGACACGACCGACTGGGGCTGAAACGATCTCATCTCTCACAAACTTACCACCGATTTAATTTTTGCTTTTTGATTGGACTTATAATAACAGATCAAGAATTACACGGTTCGAACTCATTGTTCCATTCATGAGCAAGAAATTGCGCCCTATACGTTAAATGCTGTAAAAGCTGCCGCACACACTTTTACAAAAGTTATAAAATGCTCTAAATTAGCCACTTATCTAGCGACATTGCAATTAACTGTCTTGTAATGAACAGCCTATAAATTAATAATTTAATTTAACAGTAGCGAATATTATTATGAAAAAAACATTATTATCCTCTAGCTTATTTACTGGCTTATTATTACTACCTAGTCTCAGCCAAGCAGAAGACGTTGACGCATCAAATACAGATTCCGCACCCACTGAAGCAGCTTGGTCAGGCGATGCAGAACTTGGTTTTATTCAAACCAGCGGTAATAGTGATACTCAAAGCTTTAACGGTAAGTTCAGCCTTATTCGCGAACTTGAGCCGGTGACTACGTCATTGAATTTAGAAGCATTAACCAGTGAAGAAGATGGCGACGCATCAAAAGAAAGATATATTGCTGGGTTAGAGCACGATTATTCTCTTAGCAAGCGCAGTTATGTCGCGTCAGTACTATCGTACGAAGATGATCGATTTAATGGTTATCAGTATCAAAGCAGCTTGTCTGTTGGTTATGGTTACCACGCTTGGGCTGATGAAAACGGAAAACTAGATTTAGTTGTTGGCCCAGGTTATCGTCGCAGCGCATTGGAAAATCGCAATGAAGACGGTGATAAAGTAGAAGAAGAAGCAATCGGCCGTGCAAGCTTAAAACTACTTGTAAACATAGGTCAAGGTGCGAAATTCACAGAGCACTTTACGGTTGAAGGCGGCGAGTCAAAAATTGTGTACAAATCAGATATGGGTTTAGAAAGTACCTTGGTTGGGCAGCTAGCCATGAAAATTAACTACCAAGTAAAACATACTACCGATGTGCCAGACGATAAAAAGAACACCGACTCTCTTGTTGGCGTGACACTCGTTTATAGTTTTTAATCGATTACATGCATGATCTGATTTTAGATAATGAAATTACGCAGCCAACAGAGCTGCGTGATTTTTTTGAATGGCATCAAGGCATAAAACATTATGGGTTTTGGGCAATTGAAATACATCACCCAAACTGCCTGCAACAAATACTTTTATCCCAACAACAACTATCCAATAAACTACACCCCAACTACTTACGACAACCACACATTACATTAAGTGCATCAGGCTTATTGGATGATAAACATTTCACGCAAGCTTCACTTCAACAACAAATTAAAAAACTAAAAGAAAGCAATCTCTCGGCTTTTTCTTTAAATTTATCAAAAGGACACAGTTTTACCACGGCTCCTTACCTTTCTATTTCAGATCACTGCCATTCTCTCGCAACACTTCGCACGCTATTCAATAACATTTGCTCAGAACAAGATCCAAGCGACTATATACCCCACATAACACTCGGGTTTTATAATCAAGCTTTTAAAACCGTCGATGTACTCACACAGCTTGCTACCGTATATTCACAAGACATTGAATTCATGGTGAACGAAATTGTGTTCGCACAATATAATACCCATGAAATCCAAGGCCGCTACCAAGTACTGCACCGTATTACACTCGCGGATTCAGTGAATAACACAAATAAGACAGGTCGCTAAAAATCAATGGCTCTGATCGGATTATTTTTTTCTGCATTGATCGCCTCAACGCTGCTTCCAATGGGATCAGAAGTCGTGCTTATTGCATTATTAGACCAAGGCCACAATGTCTTACTATTATGGTTCATCGCCACTGTTGGCAATACATTAGGCAGTTGTATTAACTATGCAATAGGCTACTGGGCCAGTGAATACGTCACAAATAAGTATCGCAACGTTCGTTCATGGCAGCAAGGACAGCGGCTCTATAACCGCTATGGTATTTGGAGTTTATTATTAGCCTGGCTCCCCATTATTGGAGACCCAATAACGTTGATCGCAGGTTTAGCGCAGACTCGTTTTAAAGTATTTGTTCTGCTGGTCACTCTTGGAAAAGGCGCGCGCTATGCTGTATTGATAGCGCTGGCCCAATGGGCTTTAAACTCTTAACGGTTTATGACTCAGTAACAACCGGATCAACCTCTTCATCATTCTCGGTTTGCGGTAACAAGGTATTCAAAAGAATTGCGGACAGCCCAGCCATCGTCACTGCAGAGCCAAAAATATTCTGAATCATTTTAGGCATTTGTTTTAATAAATCAGGCACCATAGCCACGCCTAACCCTAGTCCAAATGAAACAGCCATAATCAACATCGTACGACGATCCAGATCAAGCGTCGCAAGAATTCGAATTCCTGCTGCCGCAATCGTACCGAACATAACAAGAGTTGCGCCACCTAATACTGGCTTAGGTAGCTGCTGGAAGATCCCACCGATAATTGGAAATAGACCCAGCAAAAATAGCATACCCGCGACCCAAAAAGCGACATAGCGACTGGCAATGCCGGTTAATTGAATAACTCCATTATTTTGGCTAAACGTTGTGTTTGGAAAAGTATTAAAAATAGCAGCAATCATCGAGTTAACCCCATCGGCTAACACGCCACCTTTAATGCGGGCATCATAAACAGGGCCAGAAATAGGCTGTCGAGAAACCATAGACGTTGCGGTTAAATCCCCAGCGGATTCAATCACTGTCACCAAATAAATTAGAGCTACGGGAATAAAAGCTTGGATATCAAAAGAGAAACCGTATTTAAATGGCATTGGTAGTACAAACCACTCCATCGTGGCTAATTTAGAAAAATCAACTTTACCCATCATATAAGCCGCAATCATACCGGCTATCATGCCAAAGAAAATAGCCCCTGCCCTGATCACTGGATTTCTACTTTGGTTTAAGATAATAATTAATAATAAAACACCTCCACCTAACGCAAGGTTTTCTAAGCTGCCAAAATTAGGTGCCTTAAATCCACCCGCTAAATCCGTCATTCCAACTTTGATTAAATAAAATCCAATCGTCGTAATAACAATGCCGGTCACTAAAGGATTAACAAATGTTTTTAGTTTGTGTAGAAATTGACTTAGAAATATTTCAATAAAGGCACCTAAGAAACAGACGCCGAAGATTAAACTTAAAATCTCATCAGGGCCGCCGCCCTTCCCTTTAGCAATGAAACCAGCAGCTAGAATCGATCCTAAGAAAGCAAAACTAGTACCTTGCAGTGCCACCATCCCTGATCCAATAGGGCCAATTTTTTTGGCCTGAATAAAAGTACCCACGCCCGACACAATCAAGGCCATGCTAATAAGGTAAGGGATCTCAGCGCCAAGGCCCAGGACACCACCAATAATTAAGGTGGGTGTGATGATGCCAACAAAACTGGCCAGCATGTGCTGTAACGCTGCTAGAATAGCGGCGGGCACAGGAGGTCTATCGTGGAGACCATAGAGTAATTCTGATTTTGAATTGGCCATGCAAATTCCTAAATTAATATTAGTCATTAAAACATAGCAATATTCTGACTATTTGGTCTAGTAATAAAGTTATAAGTATTCACAAAGGTGACAGTGCTAGCGGAGGGGGGGATGTTTATGAAGTACGATGCTTCATACTATTCCCCTTGATCTTTTGCCATTTCATAAGCTGCATCGACGACAAAATATCGGGCATGATTTGATCCACCTGATCAAAAACATACGCGCGGTTATCAAGTCCCGCAGCCCCAGTAACCAGCAATACTTTTGGGTTTTCGACTAAATTCGTATTCACCACCGAACGCATTATATCCTGTTGCTTAGGAGTCAATGCAAGCTTGTCCGCCAATCGATCTAGCCGCTTATTGATCCGTTTTTCAGCCTGGTCAATCATCATTGCGCTTGCTTGCTGTCTTTGATCTTCGGAAAGCACCTGCGTCAGGTTTGCAATCATATCGTCTCGCAGCCCTAACATCTGACTCTTTTTATCTAGCTTAGAAATATCATGTTTACGTAAACGCTGAAATTCATCTTGATAGGCTTTACGAATAGTTTGTACTTGTTGAGCCTGATTACTTGAAAGATTCAATTGATCCCAATCTAAACGCTGACCATGGTCACCACCCAAAGACATGGCAACAGAGCCGATACCAATCGATAGCATCAATGCAATCATTAACTGTTTCATAACCTAACCTTTTATTATTCTTATTAATTATTATTACGACTTACTTCATTATAACTTACATAGGTAGACAGGCAATATAGACTTTTGTTGCTGAAGTTATGTCATCAACGGGTAAAGAATCGTCAGTATTTTCGAGTCAATTAACAAGATGTTATACTCCAACACTACCCCGTCGCGAAAATTCCGATTAGACAGCTATGACTGACGATGATGACTTCTTCCTGCAAGAAATGCAGGGAATTAAAAAGATTAAACAGGTTAAAAAGGCCAACTTGAGTCAACCGCATAAAACGACCGAAGCACAAAAACTTCGTCAGCAAGCGGCTACTCAAGAGCAAGCCAGTGCCGACCCGAACCATCTACAACATTATGAGGTTGAACGCGTTCAGCCTCATAATGAATTAGGTTATCGCTGCCATGGGATACAAGATAATGTTTTTCGCCGATTACGCCAAGGCAAGAACCCGATTGATGCACGCTTAGACCTGCATCGAATGACCATAGAAAAAGCTCGGGAAGTCGTCTTTAGCTTTATTAACGATTGCGTTAAATATGACCTTCGTACCGTTCTTATTCTTCCAGGGAAAGGAGACCGTAACATCGAAGATCCGGCCTTACTGAAAAGTTACCTTATTCATTGGTTACCTCAGCTATCCGACGTACTCGCTTATCATACCGCGCAACCTAAAGATGGTGGCGCTGGTGCTTTTTATGTTCTATTAAGAAACCAGAATAAAAAAAGACTAACGGACTATTAGCTGAGATATTAAGCTAAACGCTGCTTTATCAAATGTAAAATCGTATAAAAGATAGGCTGGTTTCGTATTACGGCCTATCTTCGCCCAGAAATTAAACTTAGAATGCCAATATCTCTGGCAAATACCTCTACTACCCCTACGGAATTATCATGTTAAAAACACTTGCTACTCTAGCGCTTATACTTGCAACGACCGCCTGCGCAAATAAAAGTATTTCAAAAGATATGATCAATAAAGATTTATTAAAAGAAGCTCAGCCGCTATATCAGACTTGCTTAGATGATTATAAAAAGACGATGTCTGATGACGAGGCTAGAGAAGCGTGTACTGCAAAGTTAAAAGAGAGTTATAAGAAAGTAACAGCACAATAACTAATCAGTCACTATGAATTCATTTTATTTTTATTAGCTGCACGACCTTGTGCAGCTAAATGTTACTGAATATTATCGCAAAAATAATTGATAAGCTGGATTATTCGTTTCATTCCAATAGGTATAACCAAGTTCAACTAAATAAGTCTCCACTTCCTTCTTTTGATTCTTATCTTTTGGCACTTGTAAACCGACCAAAACACGACCATTCGCAGCGCCGTGGTTACGGTAATGAAATAACGAAATATTAAACTTCTTACCTAAAGATTTTAAGAACTGCAGTAACGCTCCTGGGCGCTCTGGGAATTCAAATCGATACAACAACTCATCATTCACAGAGTCCGGCGCATGCCCGCCTACCATATGGCGAATGTGATATTTAGAAATTTCGTCTTCGGTTAAATCCAGTACTGGATAATCTTTCGCTTCCAGCTCCGTCAATAATTTCTGACGCGCATCTTTTTCAGCACCGACTTTGACTCCCACATAAATCTGAGCTGAATTGTCATCACGATAACGATAATTGAATTCCGTAATCGGGCGTTTGCCTAATAAACTACAGAACTGCTGGAAGCTACCTGCACGCTCAGGGATAGTCACGGCTAAAATTGCTTCACGGCCTTCACCGATTTCAGCCACTTCAGAAATATAACGTAAGCGGTCAAAATTAACGTTAGCACCACTCAAGATCGAAACCAGATTCGCTCCTTTAATGCCTTCACGCTCAACATACTTTTTCATACCCGCAACCCCCAATGCACCCGCAGGCTCACAGACGGCACGAGTATCATCAAAAATATCTTTAATTGCTGCGCATAGTTCATCAGGTGAGCAAGTAATCACTTCATCAACATAATGGCGGGCGATATCCCAAGTATTTTTACCAATTTGAGCAACGGCAACGCCATCAGCAAAGATGCCAACACTCGGTAAAGTCACACGACGACCAGCCGCTAATGCCGCATGCAAGCAAGCAGACTCGGTTGATTCAACACCGATGATTTTAATTTCAGGGCGCAAAAATTTAACATACGCAGCGATTCCCGCAATGATACCGCCACCGCCAACAGGAACAAAAATGGCATCAATCGGATCATTCAACTGACGCAAGATTTCCATACCGATAGTGCCTTGGCCAGCAATAACTTCAGGGTCATCATATGGATGAATATAGGTATAGCCTTTTTCTTCCACCAACTTCTGAGAGTAGGCAAAAGCCTCATCAAAGGTATCACCATGCAATACCACTTTCGCACCACGCGCTTTACAAGATTTGACCTTGATTTCAGGCGTTGTGAGAGGCATCACGATCGTTGCTTTAATGCCCAATTCTTTTGCGGCTAATGCTAAACCTTGAGCATGATTACCCGCAGAAGCGGCAACAACACCCGCCGCTTTCTCTTTATCGGTTAGCTGCACAACTTTGTTGTAGGCACCGCGAATTTTGAAAGAATAGACCGGCTGCTTATCTTCGCGCTTCACCCAAATATTATTACCCAAGCGCTCAGAAAGAAATGGAGCAATATGCAAAGGTGACTCAATCGCAACGTCATAAACGTTAGCAGATAGGATCTTCTTGATATATTGGTCTAGCAGCTTGGGATTTGAATTAGCAGAAGCACGAGCGGTCATGATCTATACTTTTTTTAATGTATGAAGACAAGCATTGTAGCGAATAAGGATTTATAATGCTTGTGCCCGTGATTAATTTTTACATAGACTTTTACATAGACCCACTTAACCGAATCGATTAGAGCCCTAACATGTCCTCATCTGCGAATATATTAACTTCAGACCAATTAAAAGCTGCCGTCGGTAAAGCCGCCGCTGAGTACATCAAACCGCATTTAGAAACTGATTCTATTATCGGCGTAGGCACAGGTTCAACCGCTAACTGTTTTATTGATGCCTTAGCCGAGTTCAAACACTTTTTCGATGGCGCTGTTGCCAGCTCTGAAGCCACCTCAGAACGCTTAAAAAGCCATGGCATCCCTGTTTATGATCTCAATTCAGTGGTAGAGCTTGAATTTTATGTTGATGGCGCCGACGAGATAAACCATCAGCTCGAAATGATCAAAGGTGGTGGTGGTGCGTTAACCCGCGAAAAAATCGTAGCCGCCGTCGCAAAAGAATTTGTCTGTGTGGCCGACGAGAGCAAGCTGGTTGAAGTTATGGGCAAATTTCCATTGCCTGTTGAAGTGATTCCCATGGCGCGCAGTTATGTCGCCCGTGAAATGGTTAAACTAGGCGGTGACCCTGTCTTGCGCCAAGGATTCGTAACAGATAATGGCAATGTGATTTTAGATGTACATCATTTTCAAATGGCTCCAGAGGCTAAAACGGCTCCCAAATTATTAGAAGAAAATGTGAATCAGTTAACAGGCGTGGTCACTAATGGTTTATTTGCGATTCGCCCTGCAGATACATTGTTACTCGCGACACAAGAAGGTGTTAAGACGATAAAAGCGTCTAACTAAATAGACGTTTTATATAATACTGGCTTGATAATCAGGCTCAACAAGCCAGTCGGCATACCAAGGAGCAGGGCAGAAAATGAAATCATGGCTTAAAGCGCTGTTGATCAGTGTCGTTATATTAGCTGGATGTATTCTGTTTCTACCAATGCTGGTCAAGCAGGGAATTAACGCCCTGCTGCCTTGGGCCATGGAGCAAGCTGATCTCGAACAAGGCCAAGCCCGCATTAGCCAATTAACTTGGCATAAACTTCATATTGATCAGATTCAGTTTTTCTTTCCCATCCAAAATAGCCAAATCAATATACAAGATATTGAAGTCACCTTCTCTCCTTGGAGCATCGCTTCAGGGCAGGTTAAGAACGTCATAGTAGAACATGCTCGAATAGAAATATTACCCACCTCTCTCGATAGCAATCTTAATAATCGAAAACTTGCTAACAAAACTCAGTCTGAAATTATCAATAATAAAACAACTGACAATCCAACCATTGAACTCTCAAGTTTAGAGAAAATTTTTGAGCGACTGCCGGTAAATAATTTAGCGATCAAACAGTTTCAGCTCGTTCATCCTCAAGCGACGATTGATACGACTATCGACTTTAATAAACAACAACTCAGTATGAACAATATCGTTCAGGCCCATGATTTAACAAAAACACTAACGCATCAATTCACGCTCAATAATAAAGGTGATATGAATAGCCTTGTTTTTATCGAACAGCAGCCCGTGCCCATTTTCAATTTACAGGCTAACTGGAGTCTACCCAGTGATCCTACACAAAACGCCATATTGAGTTTACAACAAAGCGCAGATATTCAATCTTGGCTCGCACTCATTAAGCAACAAGATCAAGCTCATACACTAAAGGCGAATATTGCAATTCAGGCTTGGAACTTAGACCTCACATTACCCAGAGAAATTCATAACCAGCAACAATTTTTAAGCCAACTCTCTGCTGAAGGTTTGCTACAAATTAAAATTAATGACTTCACCGTCTTTGATCATACGAAAAAAGAAAACATTATTGAACATGCTGAACTGGCCGTTAATTTAAATACTCATATTGATCATCAAAGTGAAGAACAATGGCAATTTAGTTTAGATACTTTTGATCTAGCAGGGTCAATACATTCACTCGCCCCAATTGATCTTAAAATTAAGCAGTATCTTGAAGAAGCCGTTTTATTAACCTGCGCCTTTAAGCAAGAGAGCCATCAATGCCAGTGGAAAGGACGGTTCGCACAACAGTTAACTGGCGAACAATTAGCGCATAAAACAGAACTGACGCTAGAAGGAAATTTTGATAGCCAAGCAAACAATACAAGCAAATTTGTTAGCCAACAAATACTTAACCTTAATACACGGCAAGAAAATCCATTATGGCCAAGATTAATCAATAAAAGCCAAGGCGAAATTATTATTCAAGGGCAAAAGAATAACAATAACTGGCATTGGCAATTAAGCCTTCCTCATGGTTTAAATAACCAAAGCCAGTATTTAGAAGCTTTATTCGCTGACAAACCTAATGCCCAGCTTTCTGAAATACACTGGCAACTACTTCCTGATTGGTTTATTGAGGGAATAAATGGAGAGCTAACTCAAGCAAAAGAATTTTCCATCATTTTTGAAAAACTGAAATGGAAAAACAAGAATGAACTATTACAGCTAGATAATGCTCAAGTCAGCTGTAACCTTGATTGGCTGAAGCTGCAATATTCGCCACAACTAAGAAGTCAGCAAGCATTGTCTCAATTACCTCTCGCCTGTGATTGGCAAGTAAAAAATTTAGCCAGCCACTGGAATCAGTGGCCTGTACCGTCGTTATTATTCGAAGGCAATATTGACCTAACATCTCTCAATCTTAAACAAGCAAAATTAAGCGCGTCAATGAACTTATCTGGTTTAGAAAATAGTCTAGATTTAACCCTATTAGCCCAACACGATTTTAGCAATTTACAGCAAGGCAACGCACAACTGTATTTGAAGAATTTAAAACTCGACTGGCAAAAAATGGGATTAATAAAAATGGCTGACCTCACCCAAACTCAGCTTTTAAACGGCAGCCTGTCTGCTCAAGGCTGGGTGCAGTGGCAACAATATCAAGCAGATATCTTTGATGATTCAAGTATTGCTTGGCGCTGGCAGCCCGACTTAATGCTACGTATCGATGATATGTCGGGTATTTATCAAGAATTAACCACATGGGAAGACATTGATATGCAACTGGCGATACGCCGCCCTTTTTATGATGACTTCCGTATTGATAGCCAAGTATCTGCGCTCAGTATTAACCCTGGAATCAACATCGCCAATATTTTAGCCCGCAGTACAGCCACGATACAATCTGACTTATCTCAAGCATTAATCGTGATCGAAGAAGTACATACCGATGTGCTAGGGGGACGGATTAATGTGCCTTTAATTCGCTTTGATACCAACCAAAAAGTAAATGCCTTTGGCATCGAAATAGAAGGCCTACAAATAGAGCAGTTAGCAGCCTTAGAAGCAGGAGCAGGTATTACCGCAACCGGGCAATTGGACGGCATACTGCCTATTATATTATTACCCGAAGGCCCACAAGTACCCGCAGGAAGCCTATATGCCAGGGCCCCCGGCGGTATCGTTCAATTCCGTGGCGCTACCGCAAACAGTTTAAAAGACAGCAATCCTAGTGTAGGCCTCGCGATGCAGGTATTGAATGATTTTCGTTATGACAAGCTGCAAACAGACATAACCTATCAGCCTGATGGCGAGCTCAATCTAGGACTGCAATTTCAGGGGTATAACCCCACCTTCTTTGATGGCCAAGCTACGCATTTTAATTTAAATTTAGAGTATAACTTGCTCGATTTACTGGAAAGCTTACGGGTCAGCAATGATATTGTGCAAAAGCTTGAGAATAAGTATCAATAATGCAAAAGTATCTATTAATTAAACCCGAACTATAAACCCGAACTATAAAACGAATTAAACACTAGGAGATACCATGAAAGTAATCACCCTATTAGCGATGGTAATAATAACCAGCGCCTGCACCGTAAAAGTTGCTGCGCCAGACAAGCCGATTACAATTAACTTGAATGTGAAAATTGAACACGAAGTTCGCATTAAAGTTGAAAAAGAACTGGAAGATTTATTCAGCGAAGAGAGCGATCTTTTCTAAAAGGTTTATTCAGAATAATACGACACATTGAAAAGACACTAAAAAGAATTAAACAGAAGGAAAATAACATGACTTTAAAATCTTTATTTATTGCAGCCTCTCTTTTAATAATGAGCCAACTTGCTTTAGCACTGACTCTTGATGAAGCTCAAAACAAAGGCCTATTAGGAGAAAACGCGAGCGGTTATTTAGAAATGACTCCTAGGGGTAATGCCGAAGCAAAAACATTAATGACCGACATTAATGCACAACGTAAAACAAAGTATCAAAGTATTGCAGACAAGCAAAAAACAGAATTAAAAAGTATTGAAAAAATCGCCGGCGAAAAAATCATAAATAAGTTAAATACGGGTGAATTTTTTAAAGATAGCGATGGCCAGTGGCATAAAAAATAGTCAATATAAATAGCCTATAGAAATCATATTTAAAAGCGGTGCATTAAAACTTAATAAGGATTAGCTCATGGAAATATCGACGATTATCACCCTTGTGGTGATTGCTGCTGTTATCTTTTACATCATCAGCATTTACAACAATCTCGTAGCGTTTAAAAACCGTTATGAAAATGGTTTTTCACAAATAGAAGTTCAACTTAAACGTCGCTATGATCTAATCCCTAACTTAGTTGAAACGGCAAAGGCGTATTTAAAGCACGAGTCTGAAACATTGACTGCCGTCGTTGAAGCTCGCAATGAAGCCATGGCCGGATTAAAAGCGGTTGCTAGCAATCCTTCGAGCGCGGCCGCTATGAGCAAACTTGCCGGAGCTGAAGGCGCTTTAGCCGGAGCAATGAGTCGGTTTAACGTCACCGTAGAAGCTTATCCAGATTTAAAAGCCAATACCAACATGATGCAATTAACCGAAGAACTTACCAGCACAGAAAACAAAGTTGCGTTTGCGCGCCAAGCCTTTAACGATGCGGTAACAACATACAATACGTATCGTCAGTCTTTTCCGCCGATCTTCTTTGCTAATAAATTTGGCCATACTAAAGATGCCACATTATTAGAATTTGAAGACAGCGTGCAAATTCAAGTCGCACCCAAAGTGAGTTTCTAAACTCAGTTTAATGTAATCCTGAAGCAAGCTCTAAAGATAAACGGAAATAGATAATGGATTTCTTCGGCCATCAAGACCAAGCGCGAAAACGTACAAAGCAATTGGTTTTATTATTTGCTTTAGCACTGCTTACGCTGATTTTTTTAACCAATTTGTTGGTCGCAGGTTTCCTCTGGGGCAACCCCGATATTTTTCCTGGACTTGGTAACAAGGTCATCCGAGATCCATCATTATTTGATATTTTCCATTACATGTCTTGGCGAGCTTGGCTAATTATTTCAGCTGTTGTTTGCGGTTTTGTTGGTCTCGCTTACTTATACAAAGTGATCAAACTCAGTGGCGGTGGAGTTTCCATTGCTCATTCATTAGGTGGGCGCTTATTAAAACCCGATAGTGAAGATTTTTACGAAAGACGTTTATTAAATATTGTTGAAGAAATGGCCATTGCTTCTGGAATGCCCGTTCCACAGGTATTTTTATTAGATGATGAAATCGGTATTAATGCATTTGCAGCAGGTTTTCAGCCGTCGGATGCGATTATCGGAGTCACCAAAGGCTGTCTTACCAAGCTCTCTCGCTTGCAACTGCAAGGTGTCATTGGCCATGAATTCAGCCATATTCTAAACGGTGACATGCGGATGAATATGCGTTTAATAGCGATTCTTTTCGGTATTCTCTGCATTGGTCTACTGGGCCGTATTATTCTTGAGGCTGGCGCTCGTCACAGTATTTACAGTCGAGGGCGCTCGCAGTCGAGTATGTTTTCATCTTCTTCAAATAAAAAAGAAGGCGGAGTTCCCCTTTTTCTAATCGGTATAGGCTTCATGATACTGGGTTATAGCGGCGTATTTTTTGGCAAACTGATTCAAGCAGCCGTTAGCCGTCAGCGTGAATATTTAGCCGATGCAAGTGCCGTTCAATTTACCCGAGACCCTCAAGCCATTGCCGAAGCCTTAAAAGTTATTGGCTATGGTGGCGTCGGTTCTGCCATTGGCCACAGCCGTCGCGAAGAATTCAGTCACGCTTTTTTTGGCAATGCTATTTACAGCCATTTTTCTAGTCATTTTGGCTTTCTCTCCACTCACCCCAAATTAGAAGAGCGCATCCGACGTATTGATAAAAACTGGGATGGCGAATGGGTGCAACCACAAACATTAAAACAAGCTTATGATGAGTCACCTCAACTTGCACCCCAAAATAAGATAAGACCTGAAGAGCTTTTAACGGGAGTCGCAGCGGCTATGTCAGCGGCGATTGATTTTACCGCTCCAAACAGCACGGTCGAGGGCATACCGACACAAAATACTGTAGACGCAGAATCAGAACTAACAAATGCTGCCCATGATCCGCTGAATGCAAGAGGTCTGTGTTACGCCCTGCTATTAGCACCCAACAGTTCATTGGTACACGAACAACAGCTAGACTTAATACAGCAATATTGCGGTGATGGCTTATTACGATCGGTTAACCAACTAATTCCTCTGGTCGCACGGCTTGATGAAAGTAAGCGCTTACCAATGATTGACAAAGCCATACCCGCTCTTAAGCTGTTATCAGCTGATCAATACCGTAACTTTAAACAACTGCTGGTCAAAATTGTACAAGCTGACGGTAAGATAGATTTATTCGAATGGTGCCTCTATCGCATGATTCTTCAATATCTAAACCCAACTTTTGATAAAGCCAAGGCGATTAAGGCCAAGTACGGTAATGTTAAAAAACTAAGTTCAGAAATTGAAACCGTATTATCCTTTGTTGCGAATCATGGCCACGACTCATTAGAAGGTGCGCTAAAGAGCTTCGCAATCGCGGCTACAACCGCGGGATTTGAAGGCTTACAGCTACAAGCTAAAACATCCTCTTTCAAAAGCTTTAATGTTGCCCTCGATACACTCACTCAAGCTTTTCCACATGTTAAGGGCCGTATCATGAAGGCTTTGGCAGCTTGCGTCCGTGTAAATGGTGTAGAAGTCGCCGAGCGTGAGCTGGTTCAAACCATCGCGGCTATCTTAGAATGCCCAACACCTGATTTATTTGACTAGCTTTACGTTAATAACGTTATTTGAAAAGGTCTTTTTAATAGAATGGCCGCTTCTCACCATGGAGCCGAGCCGCAACGACTGATAGAATGCTGCCAACTTTCCTATCCCACAATCTGATGACGGAATTATTTTTATGAAACAATACTTAACTTTTGGTTTTGTACTTGCAGGCTTGGTTAATATTTTTGGTGTTTTAGGCTTTTCTTTAGGCTTTCAAAACGAATTATTAACCAGTTACTACCCTCAAATATTCAGCCACTTTGGTTTAGGCATGATTATCTTGTGGGGCATGGCGTATATTTCAGTATCAACGGAGCATCCACGTGCTTCACGCTTAATCTTTGTCTTCTTTATTGAGAAAATGGTTTACGTTGGCACGGCTGTATATTTCTGGTTTGTGATGAAGCCAGACATTATGGTGATGTGGAATGAATCAATGCTGACCACTATATTCATGGTGATCTACGGGCTGAATGATTTATTGTTCGGTCTGATGTTCTTTTATGCTTGGTTACAATATAGAAAATAATCGGTTTATAAACACCTTTTAGCCCTAGGCTAGAGGAATAAAAAGAAAGCAAAAAAATACCCGTTCAGCGAAAGCCTTACGGGTATTTTTTTATCAATTAATTATGTCTGAATTAAAATCAGAAGTAATAATCAATTGTTAGGTACATTGCAGAAAACTTAGCATCATCACCTGTGGAATCAGCTACATCTGAATTACTATCAAGATAATTAGATTGAGTTAAGTATTCAGCATAAATCCAACCTGGGCCATAGTTATAACTAACACCCGGAGCAAAAGCGACCATATCATCAGCATCATTACCATCAGTGTCAGAAGCAACACCTGTGTATTCAACATAATAGTTAAATGGACCTGTTGCATAAGACACAGTCAAAGATTGACGTAACGTCTTCACTTCATCGGCACCTGCACCAATTTTATCTAATCCATCACGCTGAGTACCCATGACCTGAGCCATAACACCTAGATTGCCATAAGTACCGGTATACCAAACATCCCACGCATTATGACCACCGAACGTAGAATCAGTATCGTTGGCAAAGGCCAAATCAGGGTCCAGGTTCGGCGTTAGATCTTGTAGTTCACCTTGCTGA